>Ga0126342_10003714_pt1 | contig 25497 bp, 19 predicted proteins | sample Cyp1metagenome_FD_92528 | JGI IMG/M metagenome (GOLD analysis project Ga0126342, IMG submission 92528) | Coral microbial communities from Lord Howe Island, Old Settlement Bay, Australia - Cyphastrea 1 metagenome | ecosystem: Host-associated > Invertebrates > Cnidaria > Coral ... | reverse complement strand
TCAGTTCGAGGTGGCGTGCTGTGTGCCATCCTCCTTCTTCGAAACTCGCTTCGATCGCCTTGAAGCGTTGAAGAAGTATATCCAGCCCGTGTTTCAGTCTGCCCCCCAGCACTTCGTCTATTGACATGGCCAGCGTCACTAGCTCCCGGTGGCTTCGAACTCCTATCCTCTGAGGAGGGTGGTTCACGAGGACTTTTTGTCCGGAGCAGGTCGGCTCCGAATCGCCCATGTCGCTCCTGCTTGACAAGTATCTCGTCATTTCGTCGAGCGTTCGTTGGGCTAGATGCCTGGGTTTCTTTTGTGCGGTCCGCCACAACTCGCCCCCCCGGGCTGGGGCTGTGTGAAAACGCGAACTCGCAGAGGACGACCGCTCCGCCGAAGAACCCCCTGAGGAGTCTCTCCGGCCTTTGCGTGCTCGGTCACCCTTCCTCTTTGGATCTTTTCTTCTTGGTGACCTCGCCCGTTCAGCCTCCTGGCTCCTGCGCACTTGCTCTTTCAGGTGCTCGTCCAGGCGCTTTCTCTTGCGATCACCTCCTGGGGGCGACACGCCTCTGCGCTCTTCACGACCCTCGTGACCGCTGGCCCCAGGCATCCCCGGAGGGAACTCTGCGGCCGCAGCAGACTGACGCAGTGCTTCTTCCAAGCCAGTGTCCCCTCCTTGAGGCGGCTTTTCACCTGAGTCCTTTGCCTCTGCTGCAGCCCTCAACTGCTCTTTGCCAAGGCGCGCACCAAGCGCTTTCAGGTATGTCGCCCCCAACATAGTTGCTGGACTCATCAACCTCCACCTATCCATGTGGATCAGGTGGCGTCGATCGCCCTTTTCAAGCTTCTGTTTGCACTTCGAATGCTTGTCCTTGCAGACATGGTACACTGCTGCTCCTTGAACCTCATGGTCCATGTACCACTGGTAGTACTCGTCAGAACACTCACCATGGTCAGCGACAAGCAAGCCAGCCGCCTCGTCTTCCCAACTCTTCAGGCGTATCACGGCTCTCCCTTGTGCTGTTCCATTTGCCTCATAGGAGCTATACTCCAAGTATCTGCCGCTTTCCATGGCCTCCTGAGCAATGACCAGGGCTTCTGCTCCCAGGTCACAGGCGTCCACCCAGGCAGCGTCAGTCGCCGGCCTGCCCAGACGGAGTTGTGTATGGATTTCATCCGGAGTCAGCTTAAGCTGCCGTCCATACTCTTTTAGTGCCTCCATCACGGCAACTGGCCACAAGCTACCTGTCACCCCTAGGGGATCTCAGGCGCCTGTGGCCTCTTCACACGTTTCGGGTGCTACCCACCGGGTGGGCTAGCACCCTAAGCTCCGACCCACTGTGAGCCGAAACTGCGCAGCAAGCTAGGACGTGCATAACCCTCCTAAAGGATCCATCATATATATATACACATAACCAGCAAACTAGGGAGTTTTACCATCAAACGATGGAGGCTATACGGGTTTGGACTGGTCCAATCCGATGGGGGTTTTACCCTCAAACCATCCCCAAAAGATCCTTTCAGCCCATCTGGCCGTGGCAGCCAAAAAGTCACAGTTCAACTGGGTATAAAAGGACAAAATCAACCTAAAAAAAAACTATGTGTAGATATCTATGTATGTTTGCATATATATATATATACATAGGATGTCTCTGCATACATCTACATACATCTACATACATCTACATACATCTACATATATCTACATATATCTACATATATCTACATATATCATATATATATATATATAACTATATAAATATACTGTATATATAATGTATTGTAGACAGTGTAGAACCTTGAAGATATCAGAAAATCCACCATCGCCTCAACGGCTCGGGGTCACTGTGGCGCTCTTCAGCACCTCGAAAAATGAGGAGGTCACTAACAAAAGTCGCTGAAAATGGTGAGAATATATGGATATATATATATATGTACATATATATAGTGGATTTTCGCTATAATGGATATGTGGTATATATAATGGATTTATATACGTATGTGTATATATATATATATGTGTGTGATTATTTATATCGATTTATCATGATTCATCCAACTTGTTGCGCATGAGAGATGCTGCATCTGATGCTCGAATTCAGGAGGATCTGATTTTCTATCCGAGAACATCTCGGCATGATACAGGGGCGCCCGGGACCCATGAACACTATCAAAGCCATTTGTGGACATTGATCCATCCATTGACAAATGAGATTCGAAACCATAGGATTTGGGGTGTAATTTTCACCACTGACATGTGACGACTGTTCCATGTCAGACATGTTGCGTGCGGAACATATTGACACATCCCCGGCCACTCATATTGAAGGAAAATCCACCGAGAAGAAATGGCATGACATTGCGATCTCCCCATTTTTGGTGCTGAAAAATATCCCTCTTTCTGACACTGGTTCTATGGGTTGGTCTGAAAAAATGGGGATTTGTTTGATAAAATCCTATGGGGTATCATCATTTTCCATATTAAAACCATGGCTATAGATATATAGATATAGATATTTTTTACATATAGATATAGAAATAGATATATAGATATTAAAATCCTCAATATAAGTACATATAGCTACAGATATTAAAGACATATAGATATTACATATAAAAAATTAGATTTTCCATATTAAACCATGGCTATTCCATTCTAAAATCCTCTGTTGATGCGAAAAAATCTGGGCTATCCTCTGGGCCGTAGCTGCGCACGGCGGCCACGGCGCCTTGCCATCGTAGTTGATGGATTCGATAAAGATCTTGTCCTATCAACGACGCGACCGTGTCGACTCACTGGAGATCTCCGGATCGGGTTTTCTCTAGTTACCAAATGGATAGATATATATATATACATAGAGAGCGAGAGAGATATATAGGTATAGAAACATATATATATATAGGTATAGAAATAGATATATGATTTATATATAATTAGATATAGGTATAGGTATAGAAATAGAGCCCCAACAATTCTCCGTCTCTTTTTCTCCCGTGAAAAAATGTCGAAGACCTCGCCTTGGAAATGGCCAGGTCATAGAAGCCGTACCTTGGTGCAGCGAGATGATGCGGAAAAAGGGAACGTGGCGGGGCCACAGATGGAACTGACGACAGAGGAACCAGAAAACATGGGAAAATATGTAACAATCCATGGTAAAATGATGTAAAATGTATATGTCATTAATGGGTAAACTAAGAATTATATAGTAATATAAGGTTCCTATTGAATAGATGTTTGTTTTTGGTGGACACTCCTATTTCATGGTGGCTATCCAAGTATAATTCATAGGGAGTATGTTGTCCACCAACGGTCCAAGGTAAATCCGGCGCATCGAAGGGCAATTCTAAGGGAATGTCCAGAGATGGACATTAAAATTGCTACTTGGATGTGCTCCAACAAGGCGTCACTGTTACATCATAGCAACTCGTCCAAAAGATAGAAAATACCACATCTTACCTGATGTCGGGCAGCCAAATCGTTAGGCTACCTTCCATCATGTCTTTTAAAAAATCCATTGAAATCTCATTTACCTTCGGGTAATGAAAGACGGCAAAGGAAAATCCTCCATTTATAGATGATTTTCCTATTTAGGTGCTAATTTATGAAGGATTTCCCATTCCCAGTTTGACTACCAGAGGGTAAAATTCCAAAAAGAAAAACTAAAACACCAATCTTGATCACCACAAAATGAGGACATGTTCCATTCCCGTTTGGGCTTATCATGGCTTATCCCAAAATAGGCTACCCCAAAATCCCTGACGAATTTTGGCTTTTTGTCCATTATCTCACTGCCCCATCCTATTGCTCACATCTTGTTCATATCCATTTTATATCCCGTTGTTTTCCCCGCAAATGGCTTTACTTTTGTGAATATTCTTTATCCATACAATGTATGGGACCCCCCAATGTTGCAGACTTGTTTATAAACCGACTCAACCATAGATCCATCCAACATAGATGCCTTTGGAGTTGTGAACCAACGGAAACCCATCAAACAGGGGCCCCACATTGTACCCTCTGGTAAACGTTTACATAACTATGGAAAGAACCACCATTTTTTAATGGGAAAACTCCCTGTTTCAATGGCTATGTTCAATAGCTTTTTGTAGGTTTACCAGAGTTTTCCCATTAAAAAATGGTGATTTACCAGAGTTTTCCCATTAAAAATTGGAAAACCACATATTTTCAACGGCAGGCACATTAACTTCGTTGTCTTTCAGGCAGTGCCGTTCACGGAACCAGCATCCAAGTCACTGGGCCTCGCCGTACCAATGCGTGCGATCCCATGGCGAGGCTTCACTCGTGATGCCTCCGCCGCCGCCCGTGACGATGCCTCGGTCCGACAAGGAGCTGGGATTGACAAATCGTCAAGATCGGTTCAAGATGTATATAACATTATATAACCATAGTTGGTTAATAGTGGTTACTAGTGGTTAATAGTGGTTAAGATCAACTGGGATTCAAGATGATTTAAGCACTTCATCTTGAACATCTGTGAATTGATTGGAAATCGAGGAAAGCATGACCTTTTGCCGTCCTTGGGAGGTCGATTTTCCCTGGATGAAGCTGCTCGAGGCCGACCAGTCTTGAACAATAGCCGGGATGGGTCAAAATCCTGGTTCTTTCCCCGTAGTTCACATACGTTCACATCATAAAATGGCCGGGATTCAAAGGATGTTCATCCCGGCTGGAAATCCCGAAAAAAAATTGATGGCTTTTTGGTGGGTTGTTCATTGGAAAATCATCGAACTATGGTGTATTTCCAGCCATCCTTTGGTTACCGTCCCCAAACGGTCGGTTTCCTTTACCCTCTGGTCCTCTGGTAATGACTAACAGTTTGCGAACTTGAAAATGGCCATTGAAAAAGTGAGTTTTCCCATTACAAATGGTGATGTTCCATAGCAAAATGTTAGTTTACCAGGGAGTATTTGCCTTTCCCATCTGGGATATATAACCATAGTTGGTTAATAGTTGTTAATAGTGGTTAATAGTTGTTAATAGTGGTTAATAGTGGTTAATAGTGGTTCATAGTGGCTAATGGGGATAATCATGAAAAACCATATCACTTGATTTCTGAAAGGTTCAGCATCCGAAGATTTCCATTTCGACGAGGTGCACATCATACCGCCCAGCGCTCCCCAATTGGATCCCAGCTCCTGAATAGGATCCACTCATCGCTTCAACGGCGAAAAGTTTCGTATCCCACTACCGGTGATTTTTGGAGTTCTTAACCATCCATTTTCCAGGTACCCAACTGGGGAGCCAGAAGAAAAAACTTGATCCGCCACAAGGCAATACCATCTTTAGGGAACTTAGCTTATAGATTTATGTATCTATATCTATATCTATATCTATATCTATCTATATATATATAACATAATAACTATAATACCATCTTTAAGCGGGAGAACCCCCCCTGGTCGCTATTGGTCCTGGTCGTGTCGATGCCCTGTGACCAAGAGGTCCAGTCCAAGTCTGGTGTGGAGGGAGCGGTACCACCTCGGTGGATCCATGGCACCACCGGATGGATGGTTTTGCACTTTTTTTAGGGAAAATCCCAAAATAAAATGGATATAGATGGATATAAATGGATCATGTTACTTGGGGCACCCCTAGTTAGATTGGACGCCTCCAAATACACAAGTTCGATGTGCAAGTTGGGATGGAAAGATGGAACAACGCAGAGAAAAAACAATGGAAAATCTCGGGAATTGAACGTCCATGGGGAATCAATCGGGAACTTGTGATGAGGGACCCGAAAAAAAAAAAAACTGGCAACCGCTATCCAAAAAAATATGATGCGGGTGATAGGAGCATTCATGAGTTGGTGACACCCAGCCCTCTGCCAAGGTTGGGCCTTGGATATGGGAAAAACACTTCCGATGTACGTCCCTAAAAATTGGAGCAACAAATTTTTGGTGCTCTTGTGGCAGAGTCTTTCAGGAAAGAAACATCCTCGAAATTGAACTTAGACCCAAAAGCCAGACCCATTCAGGGCTCTGCATGTACTATTTAAAGGTTGATGTTTGGCAAAATGTGACATGTTGTTCCATTCAAATTGATAAAATGGTTCAATGATCAACACGGACCATTCACCCACCCTTTGACCCAGCCCATCTGCGGGTCTGATGGGTTTCAAGTCCTGGACGAGTCCAAAAGGCACTATTTTTCTGACTTGAATTCCCATATTACCACTTAAAATCCCTCAAAATCTCATCTTTACTGCTTAAGACCATACTTCTAAACTCTTCAATGAACCAAAAAATTACTCTTCACCTTCCCAAAGTTTCTTTTTCTTCGGTCTATCCCATTTTTTTCGAAATGTCAGGTTCCCCGGCCCGGAGTCATGGCCGCAGGGGAAGTGGGTCACCTCACTGTGGACTTCAGGTGGATCAAAAACTATGGAAGTTTCTCCCGCAACTCTAATTCTAGGGGAGCTCAAAAAACAAAATTTTATGATTATTGGATATGATCCTTGGATAATCGTATAACCCAAAATTGGTTTCATAATCCATAGTGCTTATGTATTGGATAGTATTGGATATGATTATTGGATAACCCAACATTCGTTTTATATATGTTGGATAACCCAACTTATGATATTCATCACTTGGAGAACCACCAAAAAACTGGGATTAAACCGGTCATACCCTTCTTGGGTGCGGGACTGGGGTGATTTTTATAGATAGAAGACTGGTAATTATCGTAATTATCAGGTGGGATATGGGGCCCCTATAAGTGTAGTGACATATGAAATTTCAACTGGAACTGCAACCCCAAGCAGGGAATTGGATGCAGTAGGCTCTAATGGGCGTAAACTCAAAAATTGGTCGCAAGCACTACCTACTTGCAAAGTAACGTGATTCTCTACACTCTAAGCAGACTTCACCTCTGCCACTTTGAATCCAAGAAAGTGGATGGTTTTCAATTTCTGGCGATCTGCATTCAGGTTGATCAATCAGCCACAATTCCATTGGTTCCAGCGACTCAACGAACAAAAAGCAACCGGCTTACCCGGACTCACGCAAGAATTGCCTACAGTTTTGCTATTTCATCCATTGCAACATATGTTTCATGACATTACTTGTTGTTATTGTTCAAGTTGCTTGCATCATAAGTTTAATTGGTTCTCATTGATGTTTGCATCACTTAAACCGGTTTCATGATAATTGGCAATGATCAGTGGTTATGGGTATCTATATTGTCCTGTTCTATTGTTTCTACTATTAATTATTGCTATTACTACCATTACTAGTACTAGCAGTAGTAGACGCACGGTCCGACGCCATCGTTTGCCCGGACTCGCAATGATCATCACCATCATCATCATCATCATCATCACCATCATCATGGGGACGTGGTGACTCACACGCACTGCCAGGGCTACGAGATACACACGCAACCCCATCATCATCATCATCATCATCGTCATCATTGGTAACGATGTGTATCTTTCAAAGGTCATGGGGAAGAATCTGGCATGTAATGATGAGGCACCTTCAGGATATCTCCCCCACACCCTAAACATGTATGATATGAATCTTTCAAAGGTCAGGGGGAAGATGGTAAGCTTATAATCATGCAGTTTGTTTGATCTAGTAGCTAATTGTTTTTTTCAATTGTGTGTTTTTCCGGTCACCCACTGCACCTCTCTGCACAAAGCCACAGCACAGCTAGTGACGGGGTTTCGCTCGGCTGGCGTGTACCAGTCCAAGAGGAGCTGCCACGCCCTCATACCCTGTTGAACCGCTATTTTATTGTACTGCGGGACGGCCAAGCATGAATGATGATCAATATTTCAACTTATATAGATGGTCATGGGATGCACATCAACATGTTTTGATTGTTATAATACGATATGTTTCAACGTAGCTGATCATGTGATGCGGATCAACATGCTTCGATCGTTGTAGTAACATATGTGTTGAAAAAGATTATTCATTAGGTGGTTGTGAAAGCAGAACACATATCCCTCATGTTATAATATACATCTAATCGGGTTACAGTTTCCACGTTTTCATATTGGAATTGTTTTGGTATGATGTAGATGGAAGATGTATGATCATGTTTTGCTGAGCAAAATGTCATGATATGGGTGTTAAGATACATGAACGTCTTGTAAATTCTTGGGCAGACGATGGTGTCAGCGCGTAGAAGTACTGTTGTCATTGTTACTCCCATTTTATTGTTCTTGGTAAGACAGGATGCTTAGTAACAAAATAAATTACTCTTCTATACTATGATACATTATCATTAGTAATCTAATGACAATAACAATAATCCTCTTAGAAATATATGGGTCATTCTTTGTTCCTGTCCCATTGGTCAACATGCTAAGCATCATTACGGCCAAACACCTCGTCTTGCCCGCGCCTGTTGGCCCGCCTTCTTGGTATGAGCTGAAAACATGGTAAAAATTGGATATTTTAGCATTATGGTTAACTTGATGTTCTAGATCAGAACGCACAGCAGAGGGACCTGTGCGGGTTCGTTCCACCACATCATCATCATCATCATCATCATCATCATCATCAATGAAGATCTTCAACGGATATAGAAGTTTAACCCCGGTGGGAGAATTAAACCCTTATTGAAGATCTTCAATGAATGTAGAAGTTTAACAGGGGTGGGAGAATTAAACTCTTATTGATGGCCTTCAATTAATATAGAAGTTTAACGGGGGTGGGAGAATTAAACCCTTATTGAAGATCTTCAATGAATGTAGAGGTTTAACGCGGGTGGGAGAATTAAACCCTTATTGAAGATCTTCAATGAATGTAGAAGTTTAGCGGGGGTGGGAGAATTAAACTCTTATTGAAGATCTTCAATGAATGTAAAATGAATTTAAAGTTTAACGGGGGTGGGACTTTTATATTCCCTAATACCTTTGTTGATCTTCCCAAGACAAGAAGGGTGTGGGCGAAACGGGGTATTTGCGCGTATCATTACATTATTATCGTTATTAGTAATGTACATTACCATTGACATTATTATTATCATAATTATTAGACTTAGTCTAGGGTCTTCATATCCTGATAATCAATTGTCATTATGATTATTGTTATTAATTATCATCATTACTAGTTGTTATCCCCCTTTTTATTGGCAATGGAGAGTAATACTGTCTTTATCAGCAATACTATTACTGTATTTCTATTATCACTTAATCAATATTATTATCAATATTACATACTTACCATCAATTATCATTACTATCAGTACTTTCATGACTATCATTACCAGAATACTAATGATCACTACTATCAGTACTATCATTATGAGAATACTAATGATCATTACTATCACTACTATCATTACCAGAATACTATCATGTCTAAATTAAAGAATATACTATATTACTATATTACCATAATACTATCATTACCAGCATATATACTACCATTACTATCATTAATATTGTTAGTGTCACTACTATTGTTTGCTATTAAATCATTACCAAATGAGTATCATGTTTTTTTTATAGTTACTATATTTTTTAGCATCATTACTAACTAAATTGTAATGATAATCATGATAGTTACCGGTACTGTTCTTCTTGTCTTATTTTTCATCACTAAACGTTGACAATCCCCGCTGGTCTCGCCCCGTCTTCGCGGTAAAATCCATCGCCGAGGATCCATGATCTGCCAATCCGCCTTGGAGTGCGCCAACTTGCTCTCCTGGTGTTTTTGGCGGTTTTTTGGGGGAAGCAAAATGGTAAAATGGTGGTTTTAATCGCTGTAAAATTTATCTAATGGGTAGGTTATGATGATTATCTAATGGGATTATAATACTTCTAATCAATGGTAAAATGGTGGTTTTAACCATTGGAAATGGTAGATAATCATCATAATCCCTCTATGATACCCAAAGACTCAAGGATTTTTCGTTTCTACCCATCTGAGCAGTGTGAAATAAATCCCTCTATCATTTCATATTTAGTCCTGGTGTATTAAAAAAAAAAAAACGTTCTTGGATTATTGTAACTGGGGTTTTGAACACTGCTCGAATGATAAGTCATGGTCTACCATCATGTTTCTTGGGTTTTTCCAGCTAAAAATCATGACTTATTATTTGATGACAAACTCTAATTGTTCATGGTTTTAGCTGGAGAAAAATAGAGATAACCAACAATAAGTCATGGTTTTAGCTGGGAATAGAGATGTCAATGGTAGACTTACCAAAAAATGGAATGACACCACTTGCTCCTGAGATGGAACCAGTCACTATCTGCTATCTACGTGACACACTGGTACGATCAATATTCCAAGCTCGCGGCAAAAGATCTCCAACTCCAACAAAGGGCTCTGCTTCCAGCTCCCAAAGATGGTTCAACAATCAACCCTTGCGATCCCCAATCCGGGCTACGTCTGGTGCCGATTCTTATATCCAAATAGCTGGTATTGCTGGTATTGCTGAAGCTTCGTCCTATACAGAAACTCATCAAATATCGGGTGACCAACTGGGCGCGATGGACATCCGTTGCTGTGGCATGTCCCAGCAGAAAAAGGATATCCAAAAAACCACGTCTTGGGGTTACGTGGCAGTTTCACAGGAAAACATCAACCCCTTGGCATCTTCAAAGCTAGCTCCAAGGGACAACCCAAGGTTTCTGCTCGGCATAGAGGCCCCAAAACCAAGCCTCGCAGACTCGCAGCTGGTTGCAAGGCATGCGTTGATCCAGTATCGTGTTGTTGGTATACATATACACATACACATACACACATACATGTACACATATATATATATATATACAAAATACAAAATACAAAATACAAATAGATACACGTATAGATATACATATAGATATACATATATATATATATGTGTGTATATATATTTACATCATGTCATGTAATCTCATGTGATGTCATGTGATGTGATGTCACGTTCATGTCCATGTAAGGCTAGTAAGGCAATGTCATGTCACGTCATGGCAATGTGATGCCTTTGGTGTGTATGCATGTAATTACATGTGCATGTGGTCTGCTTCTTGTTTATATGTCCATCTTTCAATTGTATCCCATGTTCAACCTGGCAACTAGTTCTGTCTGCAGTATTAGCAACCCCAAAATGATAGAAATATAGATAAAATCATGCTGGAATAGTAGTAAACTACGGTAAACTACGGGATAACGATGAAGCTACGATCGTTTTCGTGTCATTTGGAGGTTGGAGTTCACCAACTTTCGGTTCCAGAAAATTCACGGGAAAGTCATCGGACGAAGTGTGGAATGTTCCATTTACCAACCATATCCCTTATGATGCTGCATATATGCTTATAGTGTGTATATATATATGTATACAGCAATTTTTATCATATCATATCCCCATTATATCCCATTGATGATCATATTCCTTCAACAGTTGGCTGAATTTCAATAACTCACTAACTAGCTGGTAGGGAAGATGCCTCTACGCCCATTTTTCCGGATGATTCCACGGTCAGGTCCCAGTTCTAAGTTGGTTTGCCGGGATCATCCGTAAAGATTCTGAAAAAAAAACATAGTTATATGATCACTTAAAACTCATACACTTATGGCCCTTCATGCAATTATGTTCATGAAGAAAACTTACTCCAATGAAACCAACCGCTTACAGATACATATATATCATATATCATAAAAATAAACATGTTTTAATCACTGTGATGGGTTTTCATGGGTTCCTGATGATAATATCTTAGTGGTTAAGGGCCATGAAAACCCCTTCCCCGCACCTTGCAGGAGTCGACCGAGGCGGGGCCCCCGGTGGAGGCGCAACTGGCATCGGGGCGGTTGTGCTTGCGACCTAAGTGGGGCTGGTGGCTGGGGTGGGCTGGTTGGAGGGAAATCCTGAGATAATGGCCATTTATAGTGGATTTTCCCATTAAAAATGGTGATTTTCCATGGCTATGTTAGTTTACCAGAGGGTAACTGGGAAAGTGGGAAAGTGGGAAAATCCAGAAATGGGAAGGTAAGCCGATTCCTCAGATTCAGAGAAGGAATCATTCAAGAACATTGGCGATGTCGTCTACAAAAATTGCGAAGTTGAAGTAACAACCATGGGGTATTGACAAGAGGAGGATATCACCCTCAAATAGTGTTGATTGCTGGTTCTATGTTGTTATACAATACTAGACTTGGATGACAAAAAGTTCGGGGACTTGTTGCGCATAAGAGTTAAAGAACCAGATTCCAACAAAGTATAGGTACCTGTACATGTTTTAATGTAATGCACATAAGTGTGCATAGGCAGGCATATACGGTGCATCCATTTATCTAAATATATATATAACTAAAATATATAACTCTATATATATATGTGTGTGTATGTATAGATATGAATATAACTATAAATTTAAATATACAAACCTAAAGATATGAACATATAAATATATGAACATACAAATAAAAAAATATAAATATATACACTTCAATACATACATCTATAAATATATAAATCAGCGTGTTGGGGATTGGGGTCCATAAAAATAGAAATATATACATTTAATTTGCAAATATAAACATAATTGCAATTTAAGTATATATATTATTTATATATATATACATTATACGTATATCAATATATATATATGAATAAATAAATATGTAGAAAGATATGTATATATATACATAAATATATAAATATATAGTATAAATATATACATATATATATATTATAATATAAATAGATATAGATATACTGTGTGTGTGGAAGTGTGGGCGAGCACCTTCCAAACTACAAATGGAAATGTGGGACGCGGAAACTTTGGAGTCACAGTGCAATGTCAAAGCGAGTTTCCCAGGCCCCAAGCAGTAGAAGTTCGTGCCATGCAACAGTGGCTTTCTTGGCCCCAGAATTCTGGCCAGAAATTTGGAGCCTGCGGTGTCTTCCGCGGTGCTTTTGAAACCAAAATTGGACGCGTAATTTTTGGGGCCCAGAAGTCCGCATCTTTGGGAGACGCAGACTTTGGTAAAACCTGGGGTCGGAATGGCAACATGGCAGAAGCCATGGTACTGCGAGGCCCCGTTCACAGAAGTTCCCATCTTCAGAGCTGCCTTGCGTGCACCGCATCTGAAGAGGGCCCAGTGCAAGAAGTGAGAACACGGAGGTAGAAAGGCACATAGAGACCCCGTGTGGAGAAGCCGGGAAGACAATGCGAGCGGAAGAAACAAAGACGCTTGACTTCTGGGGTGTCTAGGCCCGTTGGCGTCCCTCTTCCCCTTTTGGTACAGGATTGTAATTCCCAAAGATGGTTTGGGGCCGCCCTATAAATTCTCAGGTAAGGCTCTCCATCATCATCATCATCATCATCATCACTAGTTCTATTATTCATATTAGTGTAGATTACTACAACATACTACAACCATCAAAATCATCTTAAATTCAATAAATCATCATCACCACAGTGTTCCCACTGTGAAAAACCATAGGGAGATTCCATGGCCCCAGGGCCCCAGGCTGCACATGTTGTGCTCAGGGTCTGATCCCGGATCCTGGCCGCGGCCGGTTTTTTCATGAAAAAAATCGCCATGGAATTCGCGGTGGATTTTTCACCATGGGATTTCACCATGGATTGGACCATGAAAAATTAGGAGATCTCCCATGAAAAAAATGGAATAGACCACGAAAAATTGAATGGAATGAATAGACAACGAAAAATATTGAAACTTAAGCATCAAAGATACCGGTTTAACTTTTTAACCATCAAGAATGGTGGCTTCACATTCAGAAAATGGGATCCATATATCTGACCAAATCAGAACTTATCCATCAACAACGGTGATTTAATCAAAAAGTTGAGGTCTGAGTGTCAACCGTTAGGATTTAATCATAATGAATCATGTAACCATCAAAAAATGGGAGTTTGATGATGAATCATGCCGTATTTACCATCAAGAATTGTGATTTTTGATTTAACTATTTAACCATCAAAAAATGAGAGTTTGACCAGCCGACCAGGATTGAATCATGAAACACTGAGGTTCGATCGAAAAGTCATCTACAAGGACGGAGATATGAACCCACCACCAGAATTTTTGGCTATCGGCCAGTCGAAGGGGTCCGGTTTCTGATCAAAATCTAAGCCCCCGAAAGTTCTGAGATGGTATAACAAAGACCGAAATTTGAGGGGACAAATTCTGACCCATCCCCACATTATTCGGAAACACATTGATGTCATGAGGAATAAATAAATAATTAAAGTACATCACATGACATCATTTCATATCATTTCCCCGACATAAGGCCCTCTCTTTCATTTTCAAACTTGATAGGGCTGTCTCTTAACTTCCCACTAATCCACCCATCCCTTGTATCAATGAAACAACCCCGGATTTGGGACTCAAATCCTGACAAAAATGGGGGCAAAAGTCCAATGGTTTATGAACCCATCAGTGATACCTGGGTGGGGTGTTTGTCAATCCACATACATAGACTATGTACAATAATATGACCCCAAGCAAAACTCCAATTGGGGATTATTTCTATGTCAACCACCAATTTCTGGCAAGTCATTTGAGCTATTTATTGGCTTTGCCACGATACCCACTATTGCCTATCCAACTTATCCAACTTTCGTTTCTGCTACCACCATAGTTGACCTGGTTTTTGATTCTGATTCAGCTAAAGATAGGGGGCACCACTCATTCAAATACCTGACCCACCTGACCCACCTGACCCACCTGACCCACCTGACCCGGTCATTTCTTGAGTCCTTGGCGTCCATGGCATTGCTATCGTGCATGATGATGTCCACGTCAAAACCCAGGTCGGGGTAAGAGACGTGCTGGCTCCAATACCTCGAAAACAGGGGTTGGTAACTGTCCCATTTTGGGTTTATATTGGACATCACCTGAAAAAGTAGCCATCTAGTAGACCATATACCATTCATGGTTGGGTGATGTTCAATGGGGACATTTAATGACCCATGGAAGAAAATATGGGTATGGGTCAAAATTAGGTACCCCAAAATTATGGATGGTTAATACTAAACTAGACATTCACATCTGTGGTCCCACATCGGTCTTCCATTTTGACCCACATCCATATGGCCAACATTGTGGATGGAAAATAATGGAAAATGATGGGTTCCGCATCTTTGGTTTCAAGAATTCATACTCTATATGGATGTAACATGATGTGACTCGTTTGAAACGGTGAGTTCCAAAAACGAAAATCACCACAAGTTCTCATCAAGGTGAGTCGCAGCGGTGCTGCCCAAACGTCAACAAAAAAAGGTTTGGTACCAAAAACGGCAATCACGGTAATGATGACGGTCATCATGAAGATGATGATGATCATGATAATGATAATCACGATGATTGTAATCATGATGATGATGATGATGAGGAGGAGGAGGAGGAGCGAGGATGTTTGATGATGAGGATTATGAAAATGATGACCAGGATGACAGTGATGACACTGATGAGAATGATGACACTGATGAGAATGATGATGGTGCTGGTGATGTAATGCCGCTTGTGGTAGTGGTCCTTCCAGCCATCTGGTCCTTCCATGTCACGGAGCAGGCATCCTCCAGCGGTTCGAAGCCCAGGTGTATGCGATCTGCTGATCCTCGTCACTTGTTGGGAAAAATCCACAAGGTCCACAAGGGCCTAAAGTTGCGGATGTTTCGTATTTCGGATGCATAGATAGATAGGTAACAAGATCTTCAACAACTACACACAAACATTCTACATTGTAGAGATTCATGCAAAGATACATGCAAAGACAACTTTCATGTAACGACGTGTCGCAAAATGATGGACGTGTGGCAAGCATGTTCAATCTTTGATGACCTGAACAAGCAGGGACCGATGAAGCCGATCATGAACCATCTTCAGTTGGAGATTATTATCATTATTGATTATTATAATTGGATTATTGATTATTATTGTTTATTATTATTATTGATTATTGATTATTATTGATTGTTGATTATTATAATTAATATCATTGGCTTTACCACCTTTCAAAAACATCATCGTCAAAAAAGAACACCAAAAAGTGAGAGTTTCGCAATCTGACCCAAGATCGATGATCCAAGGGGCCCAGCCGTTGTAGAACTGGCGGCCTCCCCAGTCATGGTTCCCCAAGATGCTAAGCCAAGGCTTGTTGCTGAGACCTGCACCCTGGTAGATACCTGGCGCGGTTGCCTGGGATGCTACCCTAAAGTAGCTGCTATAGCTGCTATAGCTGCTATAGCTGGATTCCCCCAACTATAGTTACTACACTACTGGTTGGTGGTTGAGCCACCCCTCTGAAAAACATGAGTCAATGGGAAGGATGACATCCCATATATGAAATGGAAAATAAAAATCCTGTTTGAAACCACCAACCAGTATTATTATTACCATATGGAATTGTCATTGTACTATAGCCAGCTGGAATAATTCCAAGGTGGTCAATTCCATAATGGATGGTTCATAATGGGTGTTGACCTTTTTGAGCTAAGTGCGGTCTGACCCGGCCTTGTGGAAACTGGGTCCCCTATCCAGTTTAGGTAAGCGGAACATCTAACCCACCATGGAGCTTTGAACTCCTATCATCTCTGAAGTCAATGAATAATTGGTAAATGAATCATATGAAGAATAGCAATGATTACTAGTAACAATAATGTTCTATGCATACAAGCATATCATATATATATATATCATTTGTGTCCACAGCAAAAATCCACAAGCATGAGTTCATTAGATCCATTTGCCATGGTCAGGTCACCCTGGTGCACTTGCACGCGCATACATGATGCTTCGCTAGTAGAAGCTCACCAACACTTGCACACATATATGATGCTACGCTACTTGCAGCTCATGATGATATAATTGATATAATTGATAAATATCATGAATGGGGACCAAAATATGATGGTTTACCCTCCCATGACATTTTCCCAGCATTGAACCTCCCATCTAGCTGAGTTCGGAGGTCCGAGCCAGCTTTTGCTGAGTTCCCCATCATAGCACCCTGAATTTGTGGCTTAGATCACCATACCCTCCAGTAAATTAGGAAGATAACTATGGTTTAAGTATGCGTTAACCATGGTTTGACTATGGTTTAACTATGGTTCCACTATGATGGCCTTAACAAGTTTAACGCTTCTTAAAATGCGAAAATTCTCCATGGCAGAAATTCTGGTCGTTTACCAAGGTCCGACCTTCAAAGACTTGGTCGAACTGATGTCCTCAGCTGGAGCTGCAGGATTCTTCCCGCAGGATTCTTCCTGCAGGATTTGTTTAAGGGGCAAATTGAGATCAAAGAATCTGGTTGGTGGTTTCAACCCCTCTGAAAAATATTAGTCAGTTGGGATGATTATTCCCAATATATGGGAAAAAAATGTTCCAAATAGATGTTAGATGTTTAATTATGGAAAATTATGGAAGATTCATTATGTTATATGGAATATAATATATCATATTATGGATGTATTTGATGGTGAAATTCCATATAACATATCATGGTAGTATGGAAAACTATGTTGTCTGGATGTTCACCTCAAATATATCCAAATTTGAACCATTGCATTTTATGGAATTTCAACATCAGCATCCAGGCTATGGACTTTGGATCTGCAACCAACCAATTTTCTACACCGCTGTGAGGTTCTTTAATTTATAAATTTTGACCCATGAAAATTGGATTGACTGGATTAGTTCATCCAAATGGATTGAATTAGGACCTATGTACTTATGTAGCAGATCTCAACATTGGACATGTTCATCTTCTCCGTCCAAATTCCACTGAACTGATATCTTACCATGGGACATAAAATCAGCATCATCAACAGTCACATACCCTCTGGTAAACATACAAAAAACTATGGAAAATCACCATGCTTTTAATGGGAAAATCCACTTTAAATGGTCATTTTCAATAGCTTTTTGTAGGTTTACCAGAGTTTTCCCATTAAAAAATGGTGATTTTCCCATTACCAGAGGGTATCTTAAACAAACAATCCGCCCAAGCCCAGCTTCGTGCCGTGCCGGAGATCTGACTCATGGGCGTGCTGCCGCAGTCAATCTCAATACCACCCCAGTAGAAGTTGTCGCCCACATTCAGGATGTAGTCAGGATTCTTCATCTCGGCAGGCGGCAAAACATCTAAGAATCTTAGTAAGTTGAAAAAAAAACACATGTTAGGGTTTCCATAGTCATGGAAGTGGCAGCAAAACATAACTTAGGCTTGAAAAAAAACAAACAAATGAGGGGAAACCCATAGTCATGGAAGTACCCCCTTTATCGCTGGTTGAAGTTTATGACCAATGGAAAATCCATTGATAGATAGATGATTTGGGGGTACCCCCATTTTAGGAAACCCCCAAATATCATCACAGTATACCAAGGTTCATTTGTTGAAGATGAAATTTCATCATGAAAACAGTGAAAAACATATTTTTCATATGGGCTACATTGTGTTCTGCTCAAAACATGGTGTATATGTATATATAACTACAATAGGTTCTGGTCATCCCAACATCATGAACGGGATTCCTTGTAATGGCTTTTAAAATCCTGTGAATGGTGGTATGACCATCCCACAATATGGGAAATTCGGATGTTTCTGTGTTGACCATGCTGAGCTCCCCCGTCAAATCGTACCCACCAGTCAGGTGCATAAGCCCCAATTAATACCCTCTGGTTATGTCAAAATAGCTATTGAAAATGGCCATGGAAATAGTTGATTTACCTATTAAAAATGGTGGTTTTCCAAAGCTATGTTAGTCTACCAGAGGGCAAGCCAGCAACTTCTGTTTAGAGTTGGCTACATATCCGAATAAATATCCCCATTCATATCTCCATTGTGGTTATTATCCTGTTTGTACCCCTCCCAATTGTTGGTGACTAGTCATCCCCCATGTTCTAAAAAAGAAAACTATCATATTACCCATCATAGAAATATCCCAATTTGCGGCTAAAGGGGCGTGGATTTGCCCAATTATTCCCAGTCATGGTGGATGTCCCATGGTTGAATAGATCCCGATGGAAATCGATGACACAATCCCACTTTTGATCATGGCACATATACAGTTCCTATTGCCAAACCCAGGTATATATATAATATATATATATAGAGAGAGCGAGAGAGAGAGAGAGAGAGAGAGAGACACACACACACACACAGAGAGAGTATATTGAAACATATTGAAACAGAAGAGTCTCTATTCGGATGGTAATTTTATGTAATTTGCCGATCATTCGCCTGTTCTTTTTCTATTGACTCCAAGCTACCGCAGCACGAGCCCTGAAGGCGTTCGCCACCAGGAATTGCGGTTGCATGTCCTGCAGATCGATCTGGAGATCTATGTGAAAAAAACGTTAGGAGATCTTGGGAAAATGGCTGTGAAATGCTTGTCAAATGATGATCTCTGGGATATTTTTTCTGGGATATCTGGACATTCCAATATGGGTGTCAAATGTCAAGGGGGAAAACGAGCCAAAACGGAACTTGAAGCACTAAGCAGGGACTCACGACTCCGACGAGTCATAATGATGGAATGTTGAGCAGCATGTGATATACCCAACAACAAACCATCCTCCTCAAATATACCAGAAATGGTTGGTATAAACCGTTCCCAACTGGAAGTGACAGCATTTTTTTTTTGTCTGCATCTCAAGCTGCTGGACCAACAACTTGGCTTTCAAAACAAAACCGTTGTCGGGAAAAAAACGCTCACCCATCTTCACATCTCAAAACACAAATAATTGCTTTCTGACAAACCCGTCAACATTTCTCAGGATTCAACAAGATATCTCTTTCGACAAATATTCCGTTTTTTGTTGACACCCAATTCTTATCGGTTCTTATCGGTGGAAAAAAAATAAAAACGTGTTTTTCCCATTGGTCATTGGTGATGTTTCATTTTTTCCATTTCAAATTTGTGGACTGAGTCAATCATGTCAATCCCCAATTCTTCTAGGTGAAAATCCATGAAAATCCTGTTTTCGATCCCAATTTTCCAATCCCAAGTCCCAATTGTCCCATGAAAAATCCCAATTTTCCCATGCAAAATCCATCTCCGAGCCACGATCTCGGGCACGAAGCCGCAACCAGCAGCACAGCTGCTACCTGGAGAGCTGGCGATGGGAGCACCAAGGACTGGGATTTGAAGAGACAAAAAGATGGATGGTTTTCATGGGATTTAATAAGAATTCATGGGATTTTATGGGATTTTATGGGATTTAATGTCATTTAATGGGTTTTAATGGTTTTTAATGGGATTTCATGGAAGTTAATGGGACTTTATGGGATTTACGATATGATTCAGAGAATTTCTATAGGGATTTTAACCACCAAAACTATGGTTTAATGGAAGTTCGTGGGAGTTTATGGTGCGTATTGATGGGATTTGATTTAATCAATACGAATGGGGATATTGATGGGATTTATCCTCTGGTGATTTAACAGTTTGCTATGGTTTAGATCGCCCATTTAGTCGGATGATTAACGATTTTTTGAAATGGTGATTATCCATAGCGATGTGAAATTACTGTAGGGTATATCGTCAAATAGGGGAGACGTCACCAACAAATCGGAATTTATTGGAGATTGAAAACCGGCAAAAAATAAGGATTCGACCATATATATGTTCAAAAGAAACTATCTGCTGGTCAAAAGATATGGAATCGTTCCAATCCAAGACAAGTGTTGGTCAGCCCCAATCCACCAACACAGTTTTTGATCGCTGTTTTTGATGAAAAAAGTGACTTTGAATCCACCAAGAGCAGTTTGGTCCGGTTAAGCTTTATGCAGGCCAGAGACCTGTTGCCAGTCAAACATCCGATGTGTGTCAAACATCAAGATTCCATATATTGACTTGGACTCAAACAAAAGCCAACCCTTCGACTAGTAGAATCATGATAAAGTGGTGATGGGTTCGCCATTTAAAAAAACGACTTGATGTTGTCATGACCAAGCCCTGACATGGCTTTACTGACCTCGGGTATCGAAGCACTCCACAAACTGCTTATGGGTGCAGAGCAGCTCAGAGTGGGCACGGTTCCACCTGCAGGTTTTGGAGTTTTTGATGGTGAAAGCTGTGGGATTTTGCTCGTTTGACGATGAGTTTTTGATGAATTCTATCCAAAGAAACTGAGAACCCCCATCAACACAATCTAGAAGGCTGGTTTCAGGGAAAATCCACAGGTAACCATGACCTTGCAAGCGGAAAGATGGGAGTAAACCAAGTATGAGATGATCCCCAAACCTACTCGTGGCACAACTCCCAGTTGCCGGCCATAATCCCAATTCAACCGACTAGTATAAATCAGTACAACCCGTGGTTTAAACCTCTATTTTTGCTGGCAACTTCACCCGGTTTCTGTGGTGAAATCATCATTTTTTGTCTGCATCTTCCGCGCAGGGCTTTAAGAACCACATGGCTTAAGATATGCATGTATGTATGTCTGTCTGTCTGTATGTCTGTCTGTCTGTATGTCTGTCTGTATGTCTGTCTGTATGTCTGTCTGTCTGTATGTACGTCTGCATGTGTATATATATATATGGGAATATATGGGAATATGATACGTATGAATGGCTGCATAAAAAATACGTGAGCTCAGATCAGCTTCGTCAATGCCAAAAACCTACAGAAGCTGTGGCCCCATGCTCATCCCAAAGGCATTGCTGGGAAATCTCCGTTTGGAATGCGAACATCAAACATGGCTAGTCTTAGATTCTTAGATGCCCTGCAAAATCAGTTTTCTGTTGTATATATATATACAAGCCTTTGAGCTGGAGAGTATCTATACTCCCTACCCCAATTTTGATGGCCAAAAGAAATCAGCCTATGAAGGTCTTACCAATCCCAATTGGTTCATGGGACCCCCAGTTTTATTTGATTAAACCATATTAAACCCATGTTCTCAATGTGTAAATCCGTTGTTGATTCCCGCATTGTAGTAACTCCCAAAAGATAGAACCGTTTATATAGGACTTCAACTGTTCTACCTTTTTGGCGGCCAATCCCGTCCCCCGTTCACATTAGCTACACCCCTTTCTATGGTTCCAAATCTGTGGTGTCATGTCCTATTCCGTGGAGGATGACCCCACGAATCGTAACCGGTTAGTACGTGGGGTTAGTTTATTGTAAACCGGATAACCCATGAATCGGGAACTGAACCGTTCACCAGGGTCTCTTATCCAGCGATCTGTGGGATGATCCTCCAAGTATAGATATCATCCCCCAACTATCCCACAGATGATATATGATATATATACCCTCTAGATCCCTCTAGTAATTTAACAGTTCGCTATTGAAAATGGCCATTTATAGATACAGTAGTGAGTTTCCCATGAAAAAATGTGGATCTTTCCATAGTTTGTTGTTAACGTTTACCAGAGGGAATCCTCCAAGTATCAACTTCCACAGTGGGTTTTTCCCTCGAAACTGGCCCAGCCGGCCCGGGGGATGGGCCAACTGGCGCCTGCTGCGCGGGAAGACGTGAGGGCCGGGCGTATGCCCTCCAGCGTACGCAATGATGGCAGGACGGCCGCAGCACGGACTCCTAGGTGCTCTGAGATGATGATTTTCAGCATCAAGAATGGAGCCAGATGGGATTTAACCACCTAAAATACACTCAAACATCCCAAAATCTTTGCTGTACAATTGGAATTGAATCGGATTTATGGATATTGTATATGGCTTTCACCACGAAAATAGCAAAGTTGCCATGAGTTTATTGCAGAACTCACCATCAATGATTTGAGCCTCACGGGATCGGGACTTCCCCACGTGGCAAGTACCATGAATCATTACGGTAATCCATGTGTTTCGTCCCAAGTTTGAAAACTGTGAAAGTAATGGCTACGAATTTCACGGTAATTGCACAGTTTGCGAACTGGAAAAGCACCCTGTTTTTAAGAACGATTGATTTTTTTGAACTCAACTGGCCATCTAAACTCTAGCAAGTTTACTGGAGAGGAATCGTCTCCAAAAACCATCCATTCTGGATCTAAAAAAAAATCGCCCACTAAAGATCTACATGGCCAGGAAAACCTCCAGTCATTTCTGCTAGAAATAGGGGACCAGTGACACTTGGTGGATGGAAATCCCCCTGGAGTGAAATGAACATCAACATCCGATTCCGGGGAATCTGCATCTCTACATGCAAGCCAAGGGTTCTGAGAAAAAATGACACACACTCATCCAAATCCAGCATTTGTTGCTTGTATCGGCTGTTGTCAGGTTGTAGCAACTCCGCAAGAAGATGAATTGAATTTAGTGAACTCCGAATATATCAGATAGTAGTATATCAAGTTTCGTATATCAAATGTAGTATCATTGAGTATAATCCTAGTATATTATATCCGATAGTTTCCAGGATGGTAGTTGGTGTTCTCCCCCAAATATCCGGGGAGAACCAGCTTTCTATCTATGTGGGGGTTGCTAGTTGCCATATATTTAAATCTGGGGTATGACGGGAATATCAGAAAAGGATCAGTCAATCAATTAGATCAACCCAGGGTTGTTACCCTCTGGTAAACTAACATAACTATGGAAATTGGTCCATTTATAGTTGATCTACCTATTATGAATGGTGATTTTCCATAGCTATCTTAGTTTACCAGGGTTGTTATCGTAGGGTAAACTAACCCTTCGATGTGGCAAAACCACCATCTGTAGATCATTTTTCCAAGGTGCAACGACCCATCCATGCCGCCCCAATCACCTGTCATCCGCTGTCAACATGGCGAGCCGCCAGGAAATCCCCGACATTGGCATCGATGCGAAACTGGCGATTGTCCAGCAAGTCATGTTTGATGACCAGAGAATAGCTATCAACAAATTTCAATGAACTGACCCTCGAATACATTACGTGGATTTGATGGGACCCTTAAAGATCGTGTTTCCTTCATCTTCCAAGATAGACGAAGCAAATCCACCGGCAAAAATCCCATCTGGGACTGAAAAATCTCATCGGATTTGTCGGAAAAATACGACAAATCACCCAAAGATCATCTACTGATGGTGAAATATATCCCATCCCATCATAAGATGATTGGTTACAAATCTGAAATAACATGAAATAACCTGTTATTTTTTGAATCACAATTTGTAACCATCTTGTAGATGCTTTGGGGTTACATCACGATTTTTGCTGGTAAAAACCAGCGAATCCTCTGATGAAATCCGTGAATCATCTCCATCTCGGCGCCACGTTTTTGTGCCAAGCTACCGATGGCGAAAATGTGTTTGACGCCTGACATGGAGATATAACATGACGTGCAGCAAACGCAGGATCCTGAGAAATGACTATATCTAGATAGATCTATGTATGTGGATACATGTGTATATATATATATATATATGTACACATAATACAAATATCAGATATACCCTCGGAAGGTACAGGGTTCAAAGAGGGGCTCCCCCTTTTCGCAGTTTGCGCCTGTGCCATAGACGGAGATCGGGGCCCAATCGATTCCTTTGTATCCCTCAGCAGCAAGGCTTCCCTAGAAATGTGGCTTCCCTAGAAATATCTATAGCTAAGTTAGTGAACAGAACTACAATCTATAGATACCCATATACCAACAAAGTTATCCATATCTATATGCTACAATCTATATACCATGGTCGTCATATCTATAGCTACAATCATCTTTGGGTTGGCCATATACCCTCCAGTAAATTAACATGACGACCCTGCCAGATGGGTGTTAAAAGACTAGTGAAACCACTATGTTTATTGGTCATTTTCAGGGTCCAACTGTTAATTTACCAGAGGGTATCTATAGTTGGGCCAACATAAACCAACCAAGATTTAAAACAGGGGACCCCACTCGGGAAAGTCCCAAGGCTCCAGTGATCATGATCCTAAGATATTCCGAACATCATAACATGTTCGGAGTATAATATCAGTATCATATGTTTTTGTATATTGGAACAATATGATCATTCCTAAGATGTTCCTAACATTTTCCTAACATGTTCCTAGTATAATGTGTATATATATATAATTGATCCAAATCATCTATATCCTAAGATATTCCCAACATTTTCCCAACACTTTCCCATATAATATCACTATAATATCCCACCCATCCATATACTATTATAAATACGGGATTATATATATATACTATATAATATCCATATCCCAGCCATCCTGCCACGTCACCATGGCCGTGGGCGGTGCCCCCAAGCGCCGTGCCGCGGCGCCCGTGGCGTTGCCATCGCCGAAGGCGGCGTCCACCGCGGCTGTGGCCTCGTGGACGAAGGCGGCGGCAGCGCCGCGCAGCGCGTGCAAGGCGCTGGCGGCGGTGTCCGTGGCGTTGGAGGCCAAACACCTTGGGGAATATGGCATAAAGATAAAGATACATCAGGATATTTTAGAGATATATGATATATATATATATCATGTAGATAGATAGATAGATAGATAGATAGATAGATAGATTAGGTAGGTAGATAGATTAGTAGATTAGTAGATTAGTAGATTAGTAGATTAGTAGATTAGTAGATTAGTAGATTAGTAGATTAGTAGATTAGTAGATTAGTAGATTAGTAGATTAGTAGATTAGTAGATTAGTAG
>Ga0126342_10003713_pt1 | contig 25497 bp, 24 predicted proteins | sample Cyp1metagenome_FD_92528 | JGI IMG/M metagenome (GOLD analysis project Ga0126342, IMG submission 92528) | Coral microbial communities from Lord Howe Island, Old Settlement Bay, Australia - Cyphastrea 1 metagenome | ecosystem: Host-associated > Invertebrates > Cnidaria > Coral ... | reverse complement strand
TTGCGTCTGCCGGGGTCGGCGGATATTGACTGCTGGCTACTGGCTGGGTGCTGCTGTCTTATTCCCTAACGCGCTCCCCCTTGCGCAGCCGGGGTCGGCGGATATATATATGTATATGTATATGTATATGTATATGTGTATGTGTACGTGTATGTGTATGTGTATGTATATGTATATGTATATGTATATGTATATGTATATATATATGCTTATATACATATAATATGGACATGTATTTTCATTTTTATTTTGGGGATAAATCATAATGAACAGTCAGATGTTTGACACTGTTTGTAGACAAGCCCATGTACGTGTGGGTGGATGGTGTTGTGTACAATTTTCTCTGGATACTTTGAATGAGGTCTTGGATACTGTATCCAAAGGTGGATAAATGTTGGATATATTATGCAGACAAATGGTGTGATCTTCTTGTAACCTTTATATATCATTATTACTATTATTACTATTATTACTCTTATTACTATTAGTACTATTATTACTATTATTACTATTATTACTATTATTACTGTTATTATAATTGTTATTATCATTATTTATTATATATACATGTCAAAGCTCTATATGGTGTCATTTTGATGATATGTTCATTGATGTCTCCAGATTCATGAAAAATGCAGCGCTGGCGCTGTGGGTCCAATGATGGGGGACCAACATCGACGAAGACCCAGCGTTTTTGCAGCTATAGATGACTTTCCCAGCAAACTTCCATTTACCCTCTGGTAAACTAACATAGCTGTTGAAAATCACCATTTTTAATGGGAAAACTCACTATAAATGGTCATTTTCAATAGCTATGTTAAATTACCAGAGGGTAGTTCGGGGATTTCCCAGCCACGTTTGATTTTCCACCGGAGTGTAGAAAAAGGGGTTCAACCGCCAGATTGGCAGGTTTTTTACTGCAGACTCAGGATGTCCAACACGCCCAAGCCAAGCACTCCCTCTGCTGGCGTGCCACTATTGTGATGGCTGAGACGCCAACGTGTTAAAAGTGAGATGCAGTGATGTGTTGACCCCATATGCCGCGAAGGATGGGTGTCTTGTTGAGGGGAGTACATGCGACTATTTTGCATGCTATATCAGTATCATGATATCAATATATCACATATAATATGAGATCTAGCCAATGTATATGTATGTATGTATGCATGTATGTAATGTAATGTAATGTAATGTAATGTAATGTAATGGTATGTAATGGTATGTAATGGTATGTAATGGTATGTAATGGTATGTAATGTAATGTAATGTAATGCAATGTAATGTAATGTAATGTAATGTAATGGTATGTAATGGTATGGAATGGTATGTAATGGTATGTAATGTAATGTAATGGTATGTAATGGTATGTAATGGTATGTAATGGTATGTAATGTAATGTAATGTAATGCAATGCAATGCAATGCAATGTAATGTAATGTAATGTATTGTATGTATGTAATGTAATGTAATGTAATGTAATGTAATGTAATGTAATGTAATGTAATGTAATGTAATGTAATGTAATGTAATGGTATGTATGTATGTATGTATGTATGTATGTATGTATGTATGTATGTATGTATGTATGTATATACACATTGTGCACATACAGACTTATCTTGGATTCAGATAATTGTGGATCGTATGATGGTAAGTGACAAGCTGCAGGATCTAATCCCAGGACATCCATTGGTGAACAAGGACCACATTGATCCAAATACATGAGAGGCCCAATACAAAGTAATTATATACTGTATTTGCATGTCTCAGATGCAGTCCTACCTACTCATTGACTACTTGCTGCTCCTAACAGAAACTGGTGAAACTTCACCGGATCAACCACAAACTTGATGCACTGATAGATCACGCAGTCGCAAAGCATCCACTTTAAACATCTTTAAACCAACCGAAGTTGACCAACACCAATTTTTTACGAAAAGGCCTGATTCGTCAAAGCCAAAGGATAATGGTATTCCACCTTTGGGAACCACAGTACGATGCCAATCTGGGCTCAGTCGCAACAGCGTGTGGTCCACCAACGACCGCAACAGATCCTCCAGCGTTGCAGCTGATTCCTTCTCATCAAGATGTTGCTCGGCAGACACATCGGGGCTTGGATGGGCTTCACACCCGGAAAAGAAGAGTCAGCCTGGGTCCGGACCAGAAACCGCGCCATGTTGGATATGGGTACTGTAAGAGCTTTTTTCCAATTCTGAGTACAAGCAATGCAGTCTTCATGGGGCCTGTTCCATTTTCTGGGAACTTGTGACTTCGATTCTTCGATCAAAACTTATTTCCTGCAGTACAACCCAACTACTGGTAGTAACGAGTCAATCTGCATCGCAAGTCTGTTTTGCCAAGGTTCAACATGATGTTGGCAGCTCAGTTTTGCCACATTTGTAGGACGGCAAGCATCAAGCAGCCTCCAAGAATCCACCACTTGATGACCTGGTGGAGCTCAGGTCCCTTGCTGCCAATCCTTCCATGTCCCCAAGCTGCTGTGATGTGGGAGGGCTCAGATGTATTAAGTAGCTGCGTAAGGGTCACAGATTTTGGAACCGGAGGCAAGCTGTTGGGAAGATTTTCCATGTAGATGTTTCTTTGTAGTGAACTTGGGGCCCAGGCAGGTTAGACTGGATTGGTTTAGTCCACCCCGAGACACAGTGGATACCAGAATGAAGGACGCCTCTACAAGTAAATTGTGTATTTTGTGTGAGCAGACTATTCCACCACACATTGGTGTCCAAAGTTTTGATACATATAGACCCCAACTCGAAAATAATGTTCTTGTTCTTTCTTGTTCTTGTTCTTGTTGTTGTTGTTGTTGTTGCAGCAGCAGCAGCAGCAGCATAGTTTTGAAACAAAAAATGGGGGATTCTGCGAGGTTCTCCATTTGTTTGTTTCTGGATTCCACACATGTCCCGATCTTTTTCCGTTGAGGTCCGTCACCACTGGGAAATCAAGGTGCCTCGGACCGCTGGGGCCCAAGAGTTTGACAACATTGGGTCAGCTTTTAGTACAGAAACGAAACACCAAAAACACTCATAGATTCTGAAGAGTTCTCCCTTCATTTTTTTTTTTGTGTAAACAAGAAAACCATGATTTTGCCACCATCCTGCGCGGATTTGGTCAGATCCAAAGAGGCTGGTTGGATCATTCAACGACTGGCTTGTGAACCATACGGGTGTCTGAGAATACTGCACCATTGCTATTTTTAATAGAGGAAAATGGAGGACCAAGCCCCCAAAGAACAATTGTTCATGGAAAAATGATGATAATTGTAACCCATTAAAATTTAGGGTTTTCCCGGTTGTTTTCCCCTAAATTTTCACACAAAGCCGTATCCTTTGTGGGGTCGACAGCGTATGGATGTTTCATCAGGTGGTAGTACCTGATCCTGTAGCCTGAAACTCAGCCTTGCACGTCCATTTCCCCCCAATTTTGGATTCACAAAAGGGTACCAGGGTTTTGACTCATGTGAAGTCTAGATATATAAGTGCAACCTTGGACAGGCAGCGTTTTACATGAACACAGATATTTTATGATATTTTGCTTATGACATGTACAACTTTCTGGGAGCCTGCCTCCCGAATGCATAGATCCATGGAATCCTTCGAATCCAGTGACTTGTTCCTGGTAACATGTAGCAAGCGCCTTGTAGATGTGTTTGATACCAATGACCCTCAATTTTGAGCATTGGACATTTGTCCCCTTTGTCCTTAGTGGCCTTAGTGTGAAGCTGCGGCAGACAGCTCAGGTAGTAGTAGTATGATGCTCCTCTGTGACGGCAACATCCTGACGGAGCTCAGTCATGTGGGACCGAGCTTTCGCAGATGCAGGTGGGGCTGGCATTCCCCATGTTGCAATGACACTTACACCTGGCGGACCAAAGTTTCCGTCGACGGCACGTGAACAGGATGCTCCATCAATTCAGATGATGTGCTTCCCTTCAAGGCCAGTGACCTATAGCTTTAACCACTTCAGACTGCGTGGCGAAATATGTGGTTTGAAGGTGTTGGAGGCAATTTAGGCAATGCCACAAACACATGTGATGAACGACTGGATGAAATGGAAATGGACATAGAATGAAATGCAGTGAATTCTGATTGCACTCAGGTGAAGCGCAATTCCATGTGCCAGCTTGGCAATCACAGCCTTTCACCCAGAACCTGAGGATGATCTTTTCTGGGCTCCGAGGTCATGATTCCTTTCACCACAGAGGAATGGGTCAGTTGAGTGCCCCCAAGACAGGATTTCGAATAGTAGATGGGGGTTGGGGTGTTGGATTTTTTGCCCCCAGTTTGGGATTTTTCAATATTGATGATCTTCTCCAGAAGCTTCAACATGTTTTTCAGGACTAATATATACATTATTGACATATTATTATATATTATTATTGAATTCTTGTTATTGTTATGATTATTACTACTATTATTATTATTATACGTATTTTATTTATTATTATGATTTATTATTATTATATACTATATAATATACTATATACTATTTGTTATTATTATTTACTATCATTATTATTTATTACTATTATTATTATTATGATCATGATTATTTGTTATTGTTATTAATAATTATTATTATATAATTATTATTAATAATAATAATCATTATTCGTATTATATACATACTAATACGAAGCCCCAGTTGGAACCTTTCCCCGAGGCATCTAAGAGGTGCATGAAAACCAAGTTTCCACAGCTTTCAGGTGATTCCCCACGAACTCGCCGCTTCGTATGTGGCCAGCGCGGCTGACCTGTTGTGATACCCCAAGTTATTGGGGCCTACATTTTTCTTTTGATGTTTTAAGGATTTCAACATATTTTAACCATTTCTGGATTTTCGAAACCATAGCGTAACCGGGGGCTTCCCACTTTTAAGACAGCGACAACAGCACATGATGAGACCGAAGACGGGCCAACAAAGCCCTACTTTGCATGTGCCAACTCAGCCAGGTGTGGTTTTGCTGGGAGCTCTCGGCTTAGCCTCTCTATGCATATGACACAGGTCCATCGCCCGCGGAAGCTGGCAGTGCGGACCAGGTGGCACTGGGCTGATTGCGGGTTTGATAGGGAATTCTCACATATTCTCACCATGCGGCGATAGGTCCAAACAATCCACCAAAATGAATAGATAGTTCCTGATACGTATTCATTCTGCAGGAGGTTCAGACTTAACCAGTGATGAATTTCCCATGAAATCCCAAGCTTTTCAGATGAATGTCTTTGCGATGCATAAGGACCGGACATGTATGAAAACAACAGCTTAAATCATCATCCAGGATTCCATATGTTTTATAAATCTTATGTTTCCATCCATAGTTTTTCATTTTTTTTTCCATATTTTCCCACTTCTTCCATCCCCGGGACTGGTTTTTCAATGCGGGCCAAGGAGGCCTCCGTTGCAGGTCCAAGTGCCTGGAGGCCAAGCTCTATCATCGGTTGAGGCTCAGCAACTCTCAACAACGGCAAGAGATGTTGGAAAACCTCAGCCAGGTGGGAGGATGGGAAAACTTGACAAGGAAAAATGATGGAAAATGATGGAAATCCAGGTTCATGAAATTTGGGACCCCCTATTTTCATCCAAAAAACCGAGGTATCCAAATGTTCAATCAACAACTTAAATTGGGTATGCAGGACCCACGGTCTTGTTCTTGTAATCTGTTTGCTGAGCTATTTCACCTGATTCTGCGCTGAATGCCCGTGGCTTGGTACTAGAATGAGCATAGGATGATATAGGATGGTGAAAGTTGGCGTGTTGCCACTTTTTTTGGACATCCAAAAGTCACAGAGGTGCAGCGTTTGGCGTTGGAACGATGGATCCTGGTGCACTCAGAGAAAGACGGCCAGGAGAGGGAGCAGAAATCTATGGAAATCTGTGGTGTTGACCCATGTTGACCCTGGTATTCAGTTGCTGCAATCCCTGGTGATTAACAACATGCTGCTGAGTGCTGCGGATATGTCATCAACCTGCTGAAGATAACACGGTGCCCCCAATTGCTGTAGCCTTCGACCGTTGTTGCGGAGTCCAGGAGAATTCCGGGTTCAAGAAGCGCGACAAAGCTGCAGTTTGAACATGTTTCTGCTTGAAGACATTGGTCGCACAGTGGACCACGACTTGACTATAGATTGCCTTCCAAATCTTCAAGCTTTCTGACTATTGGTTCGAAGCACAGCAAGCTTTGCGGTTTGTGTTTCGGATCTGGGATCTTTGAATCTGATTTTGTGTGAGCTGTTATCCCCAGGCAAACTCGGAAGCACGAAGAATCTCCGCCGACAGCCTTTGTGCACAGGACAGATCAAGAGCAGCAGAGCTCTTACAGTCCCTTCAAGCGTGCCAAGGTCAATATAAACGCCTCACGAAAATGATCAGTTTCATCATGTTTCATCTCATGTCTGTGAGAATTATAAAGAAGGACCCGGTAGCTTCAAATCAAATCCAGTGCTGCCAGCTTGACCCTGGCATTTTGGGCTAGGGCCTCTGTCAGGAGTTCGTCGCAGCAATCGTGGCTACTTCGTTTCGACCTGTTGCGGTGGCCACTTTCAGCTGTTTGCCCGAAAAGCTGCTGACATTGCCACTGCCAAGCGTCAGTATGAAATCTTGCAGGACAGCACATGACAGCACGGAGGGCTCGGCAAAAAGGATTGCGTTCAGGCTGAAAAACACTACATACTATAGCTGCAACGTTGGCAAGAGCACACGGCCCAAGTCAGATGGGAATAGTTTATTGCAATTTCATGTAAAATTAAGACAGATTGAGAGCCCCCCCAATCCCCTCCACTCTATAGTTTCATAGTGTTTCATATCTGAAACAAATTTGGCTTTGTCCGAAAATAGACTATGACTACCCCCAAATTCTGATGGTTGCCGATCATTTTCCCCATTCAAATATTCCAACATTTTTTTTCAAAATTATCATTTTGGCGGTCAACCAACCAGTATTTCTTTCCCCTAAATCCACCAACATTTTTTGGAGAAATCATGAGAAGTTCCCCATCCCCACATCCCCAGATATCCCCAGATACCATTGACCGAGCGCCAGGAGCTGCGCCGTGCCGTCGAACAACGCGGTCCACCGCAACGCGCTCGCGGCGCAGCGCCGGGAGCTCTGGGCCAAGTCTTCGCGGAGACGGTGCAGTCGCGGGTGGAGGACCGGTTTTGTGAATTTTGGATTTTGGTGGTCAATCCCAATCATCAAAATATGGTAGTCTATATTAGTCTATTAAAAATAGTACTTGTGTAATACTTATATATATATATGTATATTATATAAATTATATACGTATATACATGGAGGTTTCTTAAAATGGGGTACCCCAAAATGGATGGTTTCTAGTTTCTAATGGAAAATCCTATTACAGTGGATGATTGATGATTTGGAGGTACACCCATTTTAGGAAACCTCCATATTATATATGCTCATTGAAGTAGTGATGTCAACCACTTTGTGGGTGATTTGTTCAAATTGAGTACACCATTTGTCAGCAGTTTGTGATGGGTTGAACACATCATTGGATGATTGGCTAAGACCAGCTTGATTGACAAATCTGGTTTTCTCACGGGAGAAAGATCATGACAGATCTGGGTTCGTCTTAAAACATGGTACCCCAAAATCTCAATAAATCTCATCGCTGATCATTTTCCGCATTAGAATTGGCATAAATTGAGGTCATTCCACCCTTTTCGGTCAAACACGTCAACACCATTTGCTCAACCCGGGCGCAGCCCGGCGGAGCCCGCAGGAGTTGCGCAGAGTGGGTTTCAGCTTCACCGTACGCGTGCCTGCAAAGAATCTCAGATTAACTCGAGAGATTGCTGGACCAGACTCGGACTAGCTGTACCATAGTCATCCATAGTCTATACATCATACATTTGCTGTAATTATACCGGTTTTGTTTCATTCCATCCTACCCAAATACTGTAGATCTTCCAGTAAAATTGGCATCCTTTGGCCATTAATTATATTGTTTCCATGTGAGCCCCGGTCAAGACTTGGGTCAATAGCTCAAGTTGGGAGATGCTCATCCCCGTTGATAGTTTTCTTTTTGTGATTCTGCTTCAGACATGTGACAGACCCATTAATTATGCTTTGATTCATTTCGCCATTCATTTGATGGTTTCCTAAGCTAAAACCCCTGGTTTTCCCCTGGGTTTTCCCCTGGTTTTCCCATGGTTTTCCCATGGTTTTGGTTCTCATCCTCCCAGGTACTGGATCGGCCGGGAGCTCCGCAGCCCGCGCTACAGCCTGGAGCGCCTGCAGCTGGGTCTCAGCGCCTTGCGGCGGCTGCAGCGGGCGCGGCAGGTCGTGCACCGGGGCCATGCGAACCGAGCCTCGGGAGGCGGTTGGCCGGTGGAGGTGACCCGGGGAACCAGGCGGTTATTACCATGACTGGGGAATCTATAGGGGAATCTATAGGGGAATCTATAGGGGAATCTATAGGAAATCTAATTAATTATAGGCAATCTATAGGGAATCTATAGGGAATCTATAGGCTATCTAAATGGTACCCCAAAATCATGGGTTTCAATACCAGAATACTGTAAGTTTGGATGATTTGAGGTACCCCCCCATTTTCGGAAACCGTGTTTTTTTTTAGCCCCTAAATGCAAGACGACCTCAAGGTGCATCGAACGTAAGTGAGTGAGAGTAACCACATGATTTGCATCCTAGTTGATTCTATATGTAATTACATGTAATTACTGTAATACTAGTTACGGATTGCTTAAATACGCATTACAAAGTTACGTAACACTCACACTTGCTGACTGAAATGCACATCCAAGTAGCCACGGCGAAACTTTGGGGAAAATCGATTTTTAACGGACAGTCCGTGAGAAGATTTCGACAGATCTGCTCGGTCTTCTCATCAGCAAGAAATGTGCAACACCTTGAATTCCTGACCTGCTGATCTCAAGACCTTCAGGGTTGCTTTGTAAAAAGCTCAGCAAACCCATGACATCAGCCCCATAGTTCCAACAGGTTCCAACCCCTGTGCTTTTTCACTGGGGTTTTCCAGGCGACCAGGGCCGCCATGCTGAGGATATTCGATCTTCGCCCACAACAGCCCAGCTGAAATGGAATCTGCCTGGCTCCATCTGCGCGCCTCAGCTGTGAAGGGTCGCCAGTTCTTGGCCAAAATCTCCCTTTCTCCGGGTTCGTATCTTCATTCTCATCATTCTCGCCGTTTCCCTTCCCAGTTTTGGTTACTTTTGCCCAACATGTCCAGTGGATCCCAAGGAGACGAGTATCTGGAGGTTTGGGCAGAAGCTGGCTGGAGTCGGGAGGACCGTCCGGGCCAGTTGGATGAAGATCCTCTGACTCATTTCGACGCAAAGCCATTTTGATATAGATTTTATATGACTTTATGAATGGTTTTAAGATGCATACATGGCGCTGCCAACTACTTATATATATATATATATTGATATATAAGATCTCGTACATAGATTCCGAATGGCTATGGCTTGAACATGCTTGAACATCGGGTACCATTTGGAGTCATTGGTGGTATTTCAGTGTCCCTTTGAGCCATGCGGACATGGCCGGAAAGTCATATGCAGTTGTCAGAAATGGGGCATACCCCCCTAAATCTCCAAATTGTTGGTTAAATCACTTGAATCCCAACTTTGGGCTAAAAGCCCTGAATTCCCCATTTTTGGATGGTTAAACACACAATTTCTGTAATCATCCAGACCAATTAAAACCCCATTTATCCCCTGCAATATCCTGCAATCCAAATTGTTGAAGTGTAAACATCCCTATGGAGGTTCATGGGGGTACCCCCCATTGATAGATGGGATTTTCCAATGAAACCAGGCGCTCCTGCGCCGCTTGCAGCGTCTGGAAGCGCCACGGAAGAGCCGGCGGCTGCGTGACTTGGCCCGAAATGGGGAGTTGTTTTCTGAGTTTAAGGGGAATTACCATCTGGATCCAGAAATCTAAGAGTTAGCTATGATGAACTGAATCTGAATCACAATTTTTCAATATTTTTAATGGGTACATCATGGAAAACTAATTGACTAAATTGGTCATTTTGAAGAGCTATATTAAATTATCAGAGGGTACCCAACAGCAATTGCGCTTTTTTGAGGATGTTAAGAGGATTTAGGTGCCAAAAGACGTTTGGATTTCAAGAGAATTTTAATGACAGAAATGCAGGTTTTGAGAAATCTGGGATTTACGAATATATTATATTCAGCAAGAATCAGGATATAGGATTTCATTCTTTGACCATCGCTCGTTGTAAATCAATAATTTATCCACCCCAAATGTAGAATTTTCCAGGGATATATATATATAGCTTGCTAGGCTGTTTCAATGTGCACTTGAAACCACAACAATGGGGATGTAACCATCAACAAAGCATGATAATTGGTAACTAACTTGCAAAGGAAACATACGTATGAATAAATGTAAAACCATGGATTGTCGCAGGTTTTTGATTAATGTTGGAGATCTCTTAGATACGTGTATTTTGCAGCATTTGGCAACCATTTGGCATATGCGTAAGCCTTGGTTATCACCCATCATAGGGTCGGCCAAATCCTCATGAATAGAAGCCTGCCAAACAGATGAAATGGATTGACATGGCTAAGAATGATGAATGGTAGGATGACCCCAGGTCCGTGGTTTGACTCTTTGCCACATTTACAATCCCATCCAGTGGAGCTATGGATGCTTGGGTATTTTTTGAGGTGCTATAGCTGCTGCGTAAATCTGGTGCCGCGACATGGCAACGTTCCATATCTCCAAGGGGATCCAGCGAGAGTTGGACCTCCCATGTTCGTTCAGTGGACAGCGCCAAGTGCGGTTGATATAAAACATGTTAGGAGTTATGCGCAAGAGCGGGCGATACGAGGCAATCATTTTCATCCAAACTGTTTGTCCCTAAATGTCTGAAGCGTTTGTCGTCTGCGGCTGTGATGATGTTCAGGATTGCACGGAACCTGTAGGGCAATGCTGTTTGGTGTTCTGCACCAACAGGAACTGCCTAACCTTCAGAATGAAACAGACAAGAACATCCGTAAGCCAAGACATACTTCCACCGTGCACCATGGATTGATTTCTGGTTCAAGTCAATCGGATCGAGGAATCAGAGACACCCCTCACAATTTTGGATCTGTTTTCTTACTGGCGGGGGTCACTCCAGCATCACTTCTCAATGATGTGAAAGTGCCTCATTAGTAGCTTCTTTGACCACATATCTAACAGTCTAACAGAGCAACAACTGTTTCCTGTGCCGCAACATCCTCAGAGCAACAGTCCGAGTCAAGCCGTAGCGCCGTAGCGGTTGCAATGCCATAGGGCCCCAGAAGCACAGTAGCCCCTTACAAGCGGGCCATCCCCAGTATAATAGCAGAGAGCTCCAGCGTTGCCATGTTCCACGAGAGGATGGTGCGGAGGAAAAGGCCAGCCCGCAAGGGCCAACACGTCAAATCAGGGCAGTCAAGTTTTCTAAAAATCTGGCTTTTCATATTATTTCATATGGCTTTGCCTGACAATAGGGTACCCATGGGTACCCTAAATGCAGTTGTTCTCAGTTTTTCTCTTGAATTGTCAAGATTTTCTGGTGCTTTGGAACATTATTTTTTTTTTTTCCATATAAAAACTAATTATTGGGAATTTCATCATCCAAACTGACTAATTCATATTTTTCAGAGGGCTTGGTTGAAACCACCAACCACATCATGTTGTCGTGGCCTTGAGGCATCGGCCGCCAAGGGTAGCAACCGAAGGGATGCCAGGAACATCACAGTGCTTTGGCGCTGAGAATTGATCTTGGAGACATGGCACCTTAATGGCCATTATAGTGACATTAAAGTGACTATTAATAGTGACTATTAATGTCTATTAGCCACTGTTCATGACTGTTCATGACTACTGGTTATTGAGCTGAAACTTCGAGCATTTTGGAGCAAGGTATGTTGTCGTATTCTCCTCCACCAGGATCAGCAATCTCCAGGTCCAACATCGAGGCATTGCAGTGCCCACTGCATCAGATCATCTCCCTTCCCATAGTTGACTTGCAAAAAAATCTATGGGAAGTCAACTGATCCACCTATTATTTTGGTAAAGCTCTGATGGAGATTGATCCATCGATCCATCAGTTTGGTGATAAATCCATGAAGAAAAACATGTAATATCTATGTCAGTGCAATTCTGGTAAAGATAGATGGAGACCCGCCGAAAAACATCATCCGCCCCACTGGCGTCTTCCCTTGTGCAGCGGCACTGGCACCGAGTCATTTCGCTATGCCAATGCTGCCTTCAAAGACAAGCGGCGTGTCAAAGTCTGCTCCCTCCTTGCGAAGAGATGACCAGGACCACACCCCCGCTCCATTTGCGATGCTGGGATTTAGGGACATTGACTGTGGTCCTCAACCATGATCAACCCAAGCTACGCAGGACTCATTTGACAAATTGTGCTTTTTCTAGAGACAAGTGCATGTTGATAGCCTTGGCACAGTATTTGGATGTATTTGGGTATGTCTGGACATGGGGTAATGCGGTAAGTATACCGTTATACTTCCTCGAAAATTGCCATCAACTAATAGGGGTTTTGCTGATGCACCAGATTTTAATATAGGGCCACCATCCCCTCATGTCCCGTCACAAATATTCGCAGTTGCAGCCAATTTTGCAGGCGAAGTCCACCAAACTGCCGATGATATCTCCTTCAGGAGGCGGGAACTTTATGACTAACTGGATGGGTACTTTATATTTATATAACCTCTGGTTATTTAACATAGCCATGGAAAATCCCTCATAAATGGAGGTTTTAATGGGAAAATCATCTATAAATGGGCCATTTTCCATGGCTATGTTAAATAACCAGATAATACCCAGCTGTGAAAGTGGGGAATCTATCGGAAGATCAATTAGCCCCATGATGGGCTGATGGGCTGGGTATCAATCGCAACAAACAAACTTACATCTTTTGTTTGTGGACATAGGGAATATAGCCAGCTAATCTATTGCAGGTGAGGCAAAGCCTATAATGATCACTTACTTTGAGCATCAGCTCCATATACAGCAAATGCATGTTGAAAATGCATATTTTTCCCATGTTGGAAATGAATGTGTATGTTTCTTGCATATATTGGGAATGTATGTGCAAAGGTACAGATTCTGTTCGCATGACTATCCATCAAGGAAACTCTGGCTTTACTCTACCAAACATCACACCCCTTTACCACCAGACTTATTATGCTTCAAGTTAGGATGGTGCGTCTGCAATTTTACAATTGTGTTTCCCAGACTCAGTACTCTTGACCCTGGATGTGTAACGACAATAGTGAAAACGCAGAAAAATATAGAAAAATAGTGTTTGTTCCTTGTATTGTGCTTGGTTTCTGGCACCAAAGAGGCAAGACACATGCATTGTCCACAATTCCTCGAGGCAACCTGCAAAAAACATGCATTTTTCCACCAGTGCTGAAAATACCCGGAACCAACATCCCAATAAACATCCAAAAAGCATGGATTTTCCAATCAAGCCTCCAACCACCAAAAACTAGCAAAATCCTTGAACAATCGATGTTTTTTGGATGTTGGTGGCCAAAACCATGGTAAAGTCTGCTGGTAAAAGGGTGATGCTTGGGAGAGTAGAGTAAAACAATATGTTTCTTGAAAGAAATCTGAACATGCAATTTATACCCAATATGCATTTCGAACATGCATGTTGAACATGCATTTGTCCCAAAATGCATGTCGCGCGTCAACTTCAGTCAAGGACATGCACCCAGGAAAACAAAGTTGTACTGTAACAATGTTGTAACAAGAACGCTGTGAGGATCGTCCACAGGTTTTGCGTTCGAAGACGTTCAAAGTTCACAATTGTTGCGCAGAGTCATGTAAAAGATCTCGCCTGGACCCGAACACATGCCAGAGAGAATGTCAGATAGAATGTCAGAATAGATGCGAGATAAAATGCCGGAATGAATGCCTGAATAATCTGAATAGAATGCCAGAAAAGATGCCAGAAAGGATGTCAGAATAGATGCCAGATAGAATGCCAGAAAGAAGGTCAGAATAGATGCCAGAAAGTATGTCAGATAGAATGTCAGAGTATATGCTAGAAAGAACGTCAGATAGAATGGCACAATAATATGTATATATATATACATAATATCACATAATATATTATATATATATGCCATACATACTTCCAGACGATACGTCAGACACTATGGCAGAATAGTGTGTCAGGGTGGGGATCACTCGAAGCAAGTAATTCTTTTAATATTAATGATGTTCACAAATGAATCACGGTGGTCAAAAACCATTGATCCCATTTCTTGCATTGTTTTTGGTGGAGTCTAAAGCCTGGCAACAGCAGAGCGATCAACCCTTTATATTGTCCTATATATTGTCCTGTAATTTGCAGGAAATGCATTGCTTAGGGATCATTCAAATATGGCATTGTCTGAAAAAATTAGGGGAAAACACATCATTCCATCATATTCCATCCACTGTTCGTCATAATTTTCCCTATTCAGTCAACTATCTTAAAATTGCCATTTGGGAGGCATACCACATTTTCAGACACACCCAAATATCATGTACCTAATGTCATTGTTGGTTAGTTACATCCACATATATATATATATATGTTATATTATATATATATATTATATATATATATTAATATATATATATATATTATATATATATATATCTATACACCAATCCCATTAAAAATCCATTTAATATACCAATCCCATCAAACATCCAATTAAATATCGTCATCTCGTCTCCATTCTGGTTAAATCTCCATCTGATCCCATCGAAATCTCCTGGGTTCCGCCAGGTCGAAGAAATAGCATCAAAATGCCTCGTGCCTCGGCCCCAAATAGGGGGTCATGTGGGATTCGCCCAATAAACCATCACCAAGTCATCACAATTATTGGTGATATATATATATGATATAATATGATATAATATGATATGATATGATATGATATTATATGATATGATATAATATAATATAATATATATATATATATAAACCATCCCCAGTCATGGTAGGTTTATGGCAGGTTTCCCATATGACGTCCTTTCAGGTGCTGCGAGCGCGCGATTTCACTCCCTGCCTCCTGTTCAAGATTTACGTTTCGAGGCTGGGAGATATGGGCTTTGCCGGATTGACCTCCCATTTATAGCATCAATTTTGATTGGGAACAATGGTGACCCAGTGTGAACCATGGGAGTTTTGGGTACAACAGAGTTATACCAATACCTTCCCAGCATTTATCCATAGAAAGATGTTCATGTTCAAACAAACAAATATGCTTACCGACGTTGAAAGTACAAATGTCATTATGTGCAGGTGCTACCCATTGCTACCCCGGGACAGAACCGATGTGACGTTGGCTTGACTTTTTGCTGGCACAAATGCATATAAAACCATCCTGAATCATCCTAATACATCATAAATCCATCGTAGATCCATACTAACTCATCATAAATTCCATCAAAAGAGTGTACAACAGATCATCACCAATCCATGATAACATTTAAAACGCATTGTGTTCACTCCATCATGAAACATATGGCTATGGATCAATACCTATGAAAATAGCATTTTTAGTGGGTTATTCACATCCATCAATCCCAGCTATTTTGATGTGAACAGAAGGGTTACCAAAATGGTTTTGACACATTGCCATATCTCCAGGCAATGGCTCTTTGTAAACGGCTGGGATCTCAGTCGCCAGAACGGCTGGGGCCTTGCCTTGGGATCGAAACATGGAGATTTCACCAACCAACTTTCTATGGGGAAATGAGGAGATTTAACCGGCTATAACCAACAACAATTTGGGGGTTCTGATGGTTCTGATATGGAGATTTATAGAACATAATTAGAATATGGAGATAGATCATGGCGATATTTAGTGGCATTGATATTTCATTGGATGTAACTAGCCAGCAATTAGATTGACCATATGATATTTGGGTGTGTCTGAAAATGGGATATACCCACGGCACTTTTCGCAACTAGCTGGAATGGGGCTCCTGATACCGGTATGATACATGAACATCATCCGGATGCCAACCAAGTTGGGAATCTTAAGCATCACCAGTGAAGATATGAACCAGCAGTAATGGGTAGTATGAACAACGAAAACGCACAATTCCTTCAAGCTGAGATTACCGTTGTTTTGCACATTACTTTGATGTATTTTTTAATAGTGTCAAAGCAACATAGTGCATCACAAATCACAGGCAATACATCCAGTTATATGTGTATGGCTCCTCCTGCCTAACCATCTGGACGTGGGGTATGGGAAAAAAATCCTCATCCACAACTACCAGTGACAAGTCCCAGCACAATTTTGATCCGTTGCCAGCCGAATTCCGTAGGGCCTTTACCGGCCTTTACCGACCTTTAGCCCATCGCCATGGCCAACTCCCAGGCATCAAATGAGCTTCTCAGAAGTCATGACGGTATTGGAAGCAGTTCAAAACTGCGCGGCTGAGAAGTCCAGTGGCCTGCCCTTGGAACGCTTCAGGATGACCGGAACTTTTTTGGGGAAGCGGGCATCTATGGAATGGTGGCTTTTTCAATATGCTTTCATGGGGTGCGTGGAGGTATGGAAAGACCGGAGGTATCATGTTGGTAAGCTGTGACTGAAGTCAAGCCCCAGTCTTGGTGCCTTGTTGGCAGATTTGTTTGAATTCGGGCCCAGACTCATTGAGAAAGTCAGTGGCCCTAAATCAGTGTGTTTGGCCTGCATTGTATGATAGAAGTTCCAAGCTGCTGGAGGACATTTGTGCAGCGGGCACTCTACGTTGAGCAGATCGATGACGATTTGCTCCGAAGTGGCTGGGGTAACGCGTGGGGGAATATCTCCTGGTAAGGTGCCGATCTTTTTTTTCCAGTGAGAAGTATTTCTAGGACATCAACAATTAATAACAATTATTATACAATTTAAAACCCAACAGTAAACTGTAAACATCTGTAAACCTAGCAGCTACGGGGGATAGGTTTTGCCACCCACAAAAATGGTGATTTTGGGGATTGCTTAGTGGTAAGGTGCATATAGCAGCTGCGCCACTTCCGGAACGATCAATGTGGATGAGCAACTTGGCTTAGAATGCTCCGAAAAGCTCCGAAAATTTTGAAAAGCTCTGTTTGGCAATGGGAAATCCCCCATAAAAACGGAGACTTTCAATAGGACAACCATCTCTGAATTGGGGATTTTCTCGACATTTTCATTGATGAAGTTTATGCCGCGACATGTGTACATGGGCGATTGCAAACCGAGGTTTCTGAACTGGTATAAGGCTCGGCGGCTGGGCGTACAGAAATGCAATCCCACCCACTAATGCCATGCTTACACTCAAGGGTGATTTGTGTAATGTCATGTAATGTCATGTAATGTCCTTTTCTTAATGTATTGGTAGTGCCAAACTTGCTTTGTTTCATGGTGGCAACGCGCCAATTATAGACTTTGTGCTCTCTTCCCTCCATTCGGGTTCGTCTTATTTTTTTCCCCCAAGATTCAACAGTATCTACTATATAAAATGGCAACAACAGCAATTATACCACAATATACCCCTTTGTAGACAGACTCAAACAATCTCAAATATGATTGTATAATTGTATAATATTCTATAATGTTTTATTTTGTTGATCATCATATTATATCCCATTTGATTATACACGTATTTACATATCCTCATTATTTGGGGGTTCATCGATCAATTATTGACCCATTCCCCCCCCAAACGTGACTGTGGGGTTGCCGCTACCCCCAGATGCACATGTTCTCCGTGGTGGCTGGTCTCACCGCTGATGCCGAGCATGCCGTGCAGGGGGCCTCGGAGTGAAACATGATTTATAGGGATGATAAGGTGACAAGAATAAATCCCTATGAAATCATGCTTAAAGTATCTTAAAGTTAAACCCCTATCAAAACACCCCTATGAATTCACGGGGTTAAACCAACAAGAAGGCATGATTTGATAGGGGTTTAACCATGATTTGGAGGGATTTAAGCGTCATTTCGGGGTTCCAAGTCTGTTGTTGGAATGGTTGCAACAAGACGCGCAAGCCAGTTAGAAGTATTCCCAGCAACCAACCAGTACAAGTATTGACCCTTTGCCCTAGTTTAATATTATATAAACCTCAGCCTAGAAACCATGGCTTAGTATTGGATCTATTCATTTTGGGGCCCAGTTATGGGGTAATATAAAGAGGATGGAATATATCATATCTTCATATATTCCCCATATTACTCCCCTTGTAGCATAGTTGGTATTTATATACATATCGTCCAGTATATCCCCATTAAAAAAAAAACATGGCCAGTTGGTCAGTTCTATATCCCCATTGCATCACCATAGCGTGGAGATTCGAATCCACCGGAGAGACGGTGTGGGACTCAGGTCATCGAAGCTTGTTGAGTCGATAGCTCATCGACATAAATTGCGAGCTTCTTGGCGGCTGGTGGGCGCCTGGAGCGGCTGTGGATATTCAACAGAAGGATGATATTGCACAGTGATGCACAGTGATGCACAGTGCACAGAAGAGATTTTTCATGCAGGTTCAGTATTTCTTTACTTCTGAGGACTTTGATTGTGATGATTGTGATTAGGCTGGTGCCACATGCATCACGTTGACATGAGCCATTTAGTTGTTGCACTCCGAGTGAAATCGCCTGAGGTTTCAGAAGTGGATCGAATTTATTCGTGCTTGGGCGCAACGCCGAAGGGGGAGCAGCCGGGAACTGGGACTTGGAGTGGGGAAGAACCAGTGATTTTCGCAGCTTAATGTTGCGAATAAGACCTGTAGAATGGGTTCAGAACCAAGCAGTTGTCTCTCAAGAATAGCTATTCAAGGCCCAATATGCCAATAACAGGTTCTTTTCCATCGATGTATGTGTGGTTGATCAGCTTCTATCTGTTCAAATGTTTGAATGCATTTGTTCGTAATGCATTTGTTTGTTCTGGTCAGTACTTGGAAAGTTTGTGAGTGTGCAGCAGTGTGCATTGTCAAGTTCTCTTCTTAAAACTTGTTTCATTCAAAACATATTCTAAAAAGTTTACGTCGAACAGATGCAACTACTATGTACTATATATATAATTATATATATATGTACTATATATATAAATTCACTTCTCCCGCTCTTTAAGAGACCGATCTAAACATTCCCATCGTCATATGTCAAAAATGGCTTTGTTTAAAAGTAGGGACCCTAAATTTGATGAGCTATCACAGTTATCATCATGTTCCCCAGTCAAATGGCCCAATGGCCATATCCTAAATCCTCCATTTTCAGATGCACATGACTGACATGACTGGCTGCCAGCATCGCTTGCATATGCTTGCATCACATATTTGAGCCGAGGCACTTCCAAAAGTATGATTTGGAACCCTGGATGCATCGGAAGAGGACGGTGCCAGGCTTTAAAGGGGACCTTTGAAGAAGCTTGAACTTGGGTATGATAGGTGAACAAAATTGAAAACAATGCGGAATGATAAGGTGATAATCACGGGGATATTATCGGGAAACCAATAAATGGTGGCATATAATGCGATATATAGCTAACCAACAATGTGACATGGGTCTGTCCAAAAGGGGTTCACTAGCAATTTTATGGCTGTCGGAAAATCAGAAACATGATGAACAGCCATTGCAATGGGATACACGATTGTCAGACAAACCTACGTCAAAAATGCCGAAGATCTCACCGTGGGATACCCTTGGGTGGTTATTTTGGCTTCCAATGAGGGCCTGCGCAGAGCCAAGGACAAGTCGGGACAGATCGAATTTATGGAGTTCGAGGCCATGATCAAATCCCTCATAGGCCGGGAGACCATGAGCGAGCTTCCAGATGATCAAAATGGGGTACCGCAAATATGGGAAGATAAGATACGATAAGTGCAACTGATCTAAATTTGCCAGGCATTGAAATTTGGACCCATACTGGTACCGAAAGAATGGCATGGAATGGAGTGGGGCACGCAGTGAAGTGCTAGGTGTCAGCCAGACCACCGCTTCTTGGCCATCGGTCAGTTCGAGTACTGTCGGGATTGTGCGGTTGCTTTCATCTAGACACCCCACCTCAAACGGCTGCTGAAACAATAAGATCTGGAGTCCACTGTCGCTCAAGTTCTGCGTTCTTGTGTGGGTCGAAATAGGTGGTTTGGATTGTGCTGTTCATGGAGTTCAGATGTCAAGTCTATTTTGTTGATTTTCAATGACATAGTCATGCACAGTCTTCAGGGGAACAGAACCAATCCTGAAATTGATGTGCTTTGTTACCCACAGGTACCTTCTGACATGGAAATTGCAGTGAGATTCAGGCTTATCGGAACAAATCCTGGAACCTGATTCCAAAAGCGCAGTGATGATGACTGTCATATCATCATATCCCAAGAATACGCTGATTTGTGATGGAAAACCAGCTTTTTGTGATAGGTAAAATAGGCAAATCATCTACACACGGGCCATTTTCCATAGCAAAGCCATCCCCGTCACAGCAAGGACCTCCCAAAGGACGCCGATTTTGGGATCCCATTTATAATGGGATCGCCATGATGGGGTTGCTATGAGTTACTATAAAATCTAGGTCTATATATATAATTATATATATATATATTTATTATGTTTATATCATCTCATTTCAACGGGGCTGCTGTAATTTACTATGAGGTTGCTATTTTGAACCCCTCAGTTTTTGTTTGTTCGATCATTGGCCAGAGGGGATAGTAAGCTGGGAACTTCATGATGATTTTGGTGGCATCATGGCAGCTTATTCCCAGAATCACACGGAGTACTGGATCCATGGTTAGTGAGAATATATATGTATACAATTGTATATACTCATATATCATCTATATATATGTACGTATCAGTTATGCAATCTATCTATCACAGTCTATCATAGTCTATCATATCAAATCATATGATACCACATGAAACGTCATAACTCAAAGGGGCGTATCAGAACCCGGTTACTACCGCCATGTTTCCCAGCTCAACTGGGGCGCAGGAGCGACTCCAACGGTTTTGGTATGAGATGGCTACTGGTCAAGCAATACCAGTGCTCAAATCCCTCAAAGAAAATCGAAAAGACAATCACCATGATTTTTGCAGGAATTCGAATTGTTTTGATTGTTTTCTTTTCTATCTTTTCTTGGTTGCTAAATTGCTGCTGCTGTTCGCTGCTGTTGTAACTGTTGTGCTTGTGGTTCCTGCGGTTGCATTTGCCTAACTTCATCATCGCAACTGCGGGCACCTGATCACAAGTACTGAAGCATGTCCCCTGAATGTTTCACATGTGTTCTTGAAATGAGTACCCTCTGGTAATTTAACATAGCTATTGAAAATCACAATTTTTAATGGGAAAACTCACTATAAATGGCCATTTTCAATAGCTATGTTAAATTACCAGAGGGTAGTGTCTTTTTTGGGGGTTGGCTTCGCAGAGGCTGCGCGGGCTGAAAGGTAGGCTTCGCGCTGCACAAGAAACAGAACTCAGTGGGAGGTTTCGCTTCGCAAGGCGACAAAAACATGCAACAACTGCAGGAGGTAATCGCAGCGCCTACGCGGGTCAGTTCCCCTTTCGCAGAGGCTAGGCGAGCTATAAAAAACTGCAGATGTAGGCTTTGCGGTGGCTAGGCGGTACATTTGCCCCCCAAAAAACGCTACTTAAATGGGGGCACCCCCCATCACCCAAATCATCCAAATGGTTGGTCGTCATTTCAGGGAAACCAATGGTGAAAAACAGCCAGTGCCAGGGCATCGGAGCCAAGGACACAGATGGAAATGGCATCGTAGATTTTGGTGAATTTGCACAGCATGCAACTCAGAGTCCGCAGAAATGATGGAGAATTCATGAGAATTTAAGCGCGTTTCCAGCACACGGCTGATCACTACTTTCCTGGACTGGTAGAGTACCAACCCCCCGGCGTTTCTGAGCAGAAACATCGTTTTATTGCCATAAATTGGGGTATCTTTCATTTTGAGACTAAGCCAAATACCATATTGTTGGCTAATGTTGCTTAGTCATATCCCATTGAATATATGTGACTATATATATAAACATATAAATATTATCTCCAGTATACTTAGTTCCCATTATTGTTACAGTATATCCCAATCATTCACAATTTACATATCCCCCCAAAAATCGGTCGAGACAAAGCCATGACTCTTTGGCGGCCCAGGTGGTACATTAAGTATTTCCCTGTGTCGAGTACCAGCAGCGGCGGTGGTGGAGGCGGGCCCTGGGGATGGGGATACCCCCAAGTCACCATGGGCATGTTAAAATTGCTCCAATGGCTTGAATTTTCTTAGGGGATCCCTCCATTTAAATCCATTTAAGAACCCCCCATCTTTTTGACCCTGGCACAAAAGATGTTCATTCAGTTCCTGTGACTTTCCATGTCCTAATGGTCGGAGATGCGGAAATGGATTTTATGATTCAGAATTGAAATCCAGCTGTTTTGGGTTTCATAAGAAATGCCTGGAATCGAAACCATTGCAACCTTGGAACTTGCTTGAGATAAAGATAGCTTAGCATAAAGATAGCTTAGCATATCTTAGCATCACAGTTTCTTTGAAAGGATTAATATAGTAAACCCTATGCCATAAACCTACCATTTCTGGGGACGGTTCCCATGGCAAGTCGTTGGGGATGGTGAATGGCAGCAGGTTTTCCACATGACACCCCTGGCTGTTCGACCTGTAGCGGGCCTAGCCTGATGTGCTGGCCTCGATTGCTGAAGGTGTGCTGGAACACTTTTACGCATCTTTCTCTCCAGATGTGCAACTGGGACTGCATTGGATCAGCCTCCAAGCATCAAGGTGCCCCTTGTTCTGCAGAATTCAAGAATTCATAAGACTTTCTTTAGATATTATCAAATTTAGACATTATTAGCAGGGCCTTAGTCGCAATGTGCTTTGGGATGTAGCGATGAAAGAAAGACCCCATTGTGGAAACAAAGCAATGCGCCGTTCGTTGTCGATGCATTACAAAGAAGTGAACTCTTTTAGATGTCGCACGACTTTGCTCCCGACCGAATTCATATTCCGCAACTTTGAGCCATCTTTGAGCCATGATCCTTTCCCTAGCAGCACTGATACCATGTCACTCAACAGGCAGCGCAGCAATTGCTTGGATACACAGTCACATGAGGACCGAAAACCCGTGATTTGCAGTGGGCAGTGCAAAATCTTTGACCGAGCGGTACTGGTATATATATATACGTATATATATATATGGTGGCGGCCGGCAACCCCCCCCCCAGCAATCCCCATGCAGCACAACAAAGCAACGCTATCTACATGATACCTCTATGCAGGGTTCACTACCTATATACCCCCCACCCCTCCCACAGGGGTCCCTGGGCGGGGAGTAAGCTACACCCTAAATACACTCTCCTGTATTCACAATCTATTACTACCCATACAGTACCATTATATATAATATAGTAGCCTTACACTAGCTAGTCTGTTTATATGCTATACCAACGTTCTCGCAACGTACTACCTATACACATCTATACACTACATACATGATATCTCGATGCAGGGTTCACTACCCATATACCCATCCATCCCTGCCGCACAAACTACTGTCAAGATCTCATATGCTATACCTATGTGCTGGGAACGTACTACCTATACACATCTATACGCTACCTATATACCCTCACCCATCCCACAGGAGGGGCAGGGGCATAAGCTACACCCTACATACAGCCTACATATTGTCCATATGCTTTAATCATGACCATCACGGGGTGGGGGCGGGGGGGCTGCTGGGCTGTACCATATAGTTATATATATATAGTTTGTCTGTGCAACAAATGGCAGCATGTTGATGTGGCAGGTGCAAACGGAGGAATCGTATACACATACAATATTGTATGTATCTGTTACATGTGTCTAAAAATCCACGTATGTCTATTGTACATGTGCGCGTGTTTTTTCTTGGCACTATATTAGAATGTATTAGATATGTCGATCTGTGAAAGCCTTGTTGCCGATGCTTATGATCCCTATGCTAATGAGAGCATCCCTGATGCCCGCAGTAGGTCCTGCAGCTTTGGCGCCAGGAAATGCTTATCCGACAAGAATCCGAGATGGCAAAGGATCAGACTTCTTTCAGCAAAGGCCCTTCCAAGCGTGGGCGAAGATGACATCCATAGCACGAGCACCAGCCTTTGCAACAAAATCACTGATGGTTTCAATCTTTTCCAAGTTGTGTGGAAGCTTCCTAGATATACACGTGCAACCCAGAATCCTTGAATTTGTATGAATTTGTTCAGCAAAGCTCATGTGTTCAGCATAGCTCACGTATTTTCAGATTTGGAGTCAAGTTTGGCATTTTTCTTCAGTACCTTATGGCCAGAGACCTGACCATCTCATCATTCCAGATCTCTCAGCCTCAATGGCCTTATCCAGCCTTATCCAGATCTTCCCTGAAAATGCAGCAGTTTGCTTCACACTTATGACCAGCCAGCCTTGGGGGTCCAGCAAATTCTGGTGAACTCGTTGGGTGTCTCAGCCACCAGCGGCACGGGCGATGCTGAATTTCTTCTGATGCTTGGTGTAGGACGTAGTTCACAGGAAGTCAACGCTCCTGTTGGGCTTGCATCGCTGCATTCAAAGTGACAAATCATGACAAATCCACTTGAAGTCATGAAGTTCTTTCCTGCTTTGAATGCTTTAACGATCTTTGATACAACCCCGCAAACCCAAATAACGGGAATATAGAGCTGACTTCAACGTTGGTGCCAACTGTTGTTCCAAGGACGGTCTACCAATGTATACAACATATTTTGTAATCTGGTCTGGTCTGGTCCGGTCTCATGGCGCAACGAGTGGAACCAAATTCAATCACCAGTTGGACTGGCTCCACGAAGTGCTGGAGCAACTGGTTTGGCACCGTGTCCATGGATTCTTCATGGAGCTCTGTTCAACCCTGGCGTAGTTGATGCCAGCTTCGATGCTACATGCAAAAGTAATGAGAACTAGATGTGCCCTGTACACACAAAATCACTCCGACATGTCCCAGAGGCACACTTACCAGTACCCTGTATCTTCTGCAAGAAGTATTCATTCCGATCCGCATTTTTGCCGCCGAACCAGCTTGGGGGTTGGCAAGATTATGGCTTGATGATCGTGTGACCACTCTGAACATTTTACGCGGATGGGTTCTGAACAGAACTTCAAAGAGTTCAATGTTCATAAAGCATACAAGATCATATCTGCAGGGTTGGCCCAATATTATTTTATGATATTTCGTCCTGTAATTGAATGGGTAAACTATAGTTTCTTCAAGATTTTCAATGATGCATTAGTACAAGCCATTGATTGATATTATCTTCAATACTATATCTTCCAGTAGTACCGGACAAGGCGGTGGCGGAAGTTTCAAAAATAGGAAACCTATAGGAGAGGTTGGTTGTTGTGAATCAGGGATGGCAAAGCGAATCCACTGATGGACCGAAAGGTGCTTGAGGT
>Ga0126342_10003712_pt1 | contig 25498 bp, 13 predicted proteins | sample Cyp1metagenome_FD_92528 | JGI IMG/M metagenome (GOLD analysis project Ga0126342, IMG submission 92528) | Coral microbial communities from Lord Howe Island, Old Settlement Bay, Australia - Cyphastrea 1 metagenome | ecosystem: Host-associated > Invertebrates > Cnidaria > Coral ... | reverse complement strand
GGTTATTAATCTATGGTTAATCTATGGTTAATCTATGGTTGATATATGGTTAATCTATGGTTAATCTATGGTTAATCTATGGTTGATATATGGATAATCTATGGTTAATCTATGGATACTGTATGGTTAATCTATGGTTAATCTATGGTTAATCTATGGTTAATATATGGAAAATCTATGGTTAATGCTTAATAGTTACCCTCTGGTAAACTAACAGTTTGCTATTGAACATGGCCCAGTCGGAATAGTGGATTTACCCAGCTAGAAAATGGTAGATCTTTCATAGTTCTGTAAACGTTTCACCAGAGGGTAACCATCCCAACATTGAACAACTCAATGACCTGACAACAACATTGGCCATACCTGCAGTGCGACTGCCAACGTTTCAGCACATTTACCACAAAAAATGGGCGGTCCAATCTTAATGAAGCAGACTGAAACGCAGGGAGACATACTGTGGATGGTTGCGAAATCCTACACCAGGCAGGGTAACTATTAGGTACCAACATAATGGGATGATTATCGGATAAACCATCTACCAACTGGTGATTCGGATTTCGCAACCATCCCCCGTATGTTTTGGAAATCTGAATGAGGAACATGTTGATCAAAACCCACCGGATGGTTTATGGGCCAAACATATTTTGACAATCTCTAGGTATACACGTTTTTTGTTTTTACATATCCCACCATCATCTCCTTCCAAGGCACTCACGTGTAAAAAATATGAATATCCTATATACATATATATTTATTTGTTTGCTTATAACTTATAAACGATAAACATATCTATCTTGTTCTTGTTTTCTAAGATTCTATCTCTCTCTCTAATGTTCTATACCAAAATCGAATCCGCAATCTCTCACATTGATATATCAATACTTCAAAAATCTACATTTTCTCCAGCCTATCTCAGGCACGTTGAAGTGCCACAGTGGCTACACAGCCATCGGAAATCCCTTGGTGCTTTGCCAAACGAACTACCTCTTCTCGGAGCCGCAGCTCTCCTGCGAGCCAGAGAGCTGCGGAGATCTCAGCTTGGTGGAGGGCTTCGATGCTACGGTGGGAGTTCCGATACGGCCGATACGGGTTGGGATGGTTACTGGTTGATGAATGTTGATGACTTGAAAGTTGGATATTTCACCGCAAAACTTGGATTTCATCATTAAAGTTGGGGAGGAATGTTGAAGTTTAAACATCGAAATACCTTGAAAGTTGGGGATTTTTCAGCAAAAAATGAGGGATCAACGCCAACATTGGATGATGACTTTGGGGTCGGTTTCTCGGTAAGGCCTTACCGATCATTCCCCAGCCAGGTGAGGGTCTCCAGAGGGCCATGCCACCCGAACGTAGAATGTCAGAATGTCAGAATATGTGCCATATTTACCCTCTGGTAAACATACAAAAAACTATGGAAAATCACCATTTTTAATGGGTAAATCAACTATTTCTATGGCCATTTTCAATAGCTATGTTAAATTACCAGAGGGTACTTCCAGATATGTCAGAAACTATGTCAGAACAGTATGTCAGGCGGATCACGCTCGAAAAGTGTCAGGTCATTTTGGAATCAGCCTACCATGCTACCATGCCAAGCAGCCCATGATGATCTGTTACGTAGTGGAAGACGGTCATTGGAGATCGTTATGACATCAGGAAACCCCTTATGAAACATGAGGTAAAGTTGACGATAAAAGCCACAATTACAGGAACATCATAGGCTTGGATTATACTTAGGAGTCAAAATCATAGATTCTTCACAATATGCTCTTATGACTTTTTCCTGAAATTCATATTCCCAGGTTAATCATCGTTTTCCCTACTTGTATTTTGAAAATGAACATCTTATGGGCTTACTCCTCCACAGACACGCCCAAATGTTCATTATATCCCCCCATAATATCCCCAATAAATTTTCCCACATGAATGCCTGTCCAAAAAATATTATCCCAAAAAAAAACAATATCCCAATACATCCCAATACATACATCATAATATATACATATATACTGGTTGGTGGTTTGGAACATTTTTTATTTTCCATAAAATATGGGATAATCCTTCCCATTGACTAATATTTTTCAAGATGGTTAAAACCACCAACCAGTATATATATATACAAATGCTGGATACCCCTAAGATTTCTATGCGATTTCAATGGGGCCTTACGCGTCCTGATTTCATCATTCAGATGGCTAGCCGCTAGCTCTTTTTCTTGGAAATCCCTGAACTATGGCTGGAGGTCGAACTAACTGGTTTACATCATCGAAGTAAATTTGGTGTTTTTTGAGCCCTTACCATGTTTGAGCAAGGAAGGTAATCCATGGTAATCCCATATTTTTCACCAGCAGTGGGTACAAAGCATTTTTTTTCACTGGCCATGGCTTCAATAGCTATTTTTAAATATCTATATGGGAAAAAAATATTCATTTTCAATGGGTAAATCCACTATAAACACTATAAAATGGCTAGATTTCCCATAAAATGGCTAGATTTCCCTAGAAACAGAATCATTAAATCCCATTAAACCGGTATATTCCACTATAAACACTAGAAACTCATCCCGGTTACCCCCGAAGCGCCGCAGGTGGGTCACAGCTGCGCTGGCGCCAAGTATTCGGAGCTCTGCTCCGCGTTCTGCCTGGATGGCTATGAGCAGCCTGGACCCGGGAGCCAAAAAAAGAAGTGGAGAAAATGGTCAGTTTATGACTGGGAATGGTAAGTTACTATGATTAATCTATGGTTAATGGATATATATATATATATATTAGTGATATGGGATAGTAATGGGATAATATGATATGGATAATGGGACTTCAAATGGTTTATGGCTGGGAAAACCATCTATAAATGGTTAAGCTATGCTTAATCTATGGTTAATATATGTATAATCTACGGTTAATATATGGAATAGCTATGGAAAATGGGAATATGATGGGATTTAATGGTGGTTTAATGATGGTTTAATGGGATTTAATGGGAATATACCCTCTGGTAACATAGCTATGGAAAATGGCCATAATGATTAATGATGGTTAATAGTGGTTAATTAGACCAACACAAGCCATAAACCATCTGATGATGGAGTGGTTAATAATGATAGTGAATAGTGGTTTTCATAAGCTATAAACCAACAACAATGGGAATATGATGGGATTTAATGGTGGTTTAATGATGTTTTAATGGGGTTATAGTGGGATTACAATGGTTATTTACAATGGGATTACAATAAAGGGATTATATGATGATTTAACCAAGAACTGGTTGGTGGTTTGGAACATGACTTTTATGACTTTCCATATATTGGGAATGTTTAATGGTTTAATGATGGTTTAGTGGACAAAATGGTGGTTTAATGGTGGTTTAATGGGATTTAGTGGGAATGTATCCTCTGGTAAACTATATAACATAGCTATGGAAAGATCCACCATTTTATAGCTGGGTAAATCAACTATTTCTATGGTCATTTTCAATAGCGAACTGTTAAATTACCAGAGGGTATATGAACAAAGTCTTACCTAATTTAAGAGGATATTTAAGAGGATTATATACATATATATATAGATAGCTAGTATACATATATATATATATATATATATTATAGGATAGCTATGAGAATGGAAAAAAGTGGACTTACCTATATTTAAGAGGATCTTTATGTATATGTAAATATATATAGTCCCATTTTTCGCCCCTGAGATGGGAAACTTGGGGAAACAGTGAAATAAGTGGATCATAATACTGACATCTATGGGATGGTGGGATTTTAATGGAGGGATTCATTCTAGCCAGTCCGAGTGGTAGAATTCACAGTCACATTGCTTGGAGGATCATCCCACTTAGTAATTACCTAATTTTAATGATATCATAGTCTATACAATGGTAATTACTAGGTATTACATACTTAAGTATTTTAATGATAATAGTCTATACAACTAGGTAATTACTAGTAATGTTGTTAGAATAGCCAGAATTCAATGTTAGTAAAGCAACAATCAACTAATAAATCACCCATATGATTGTCCAAGTCCAACCCACGAACAAGATAAAACTGGGGATGGTGGATCCTATTGCTTTAATAACATGACCCATATTGGTGGATGGACATCAATCCATTTTCATTACCCATGTGTAAATATATATATATATATATACATACATATATGCATGTATATTTGGGCAAATTATAACGACCTCACTGTTCTCCCTCACTGGAATCATGGTCAGTAAGGGAAATCATCCCCAAATGGCCTTAATTCAGATGAGTGATTTTTTTTAGTTGACCCAGCTATATGCATATGTGCATTTGTGTTTGGATTTACATGATCGGATGGCCAAAAACCAGATATCAAATGTGAGCAGTAGCTGCGTTCAACCTCTGATTGATGACTAGTTTTGGGTTATACTGTCCATTATATTGAGGATCCCATTAAGAATACCATAATAATAAGAATATAATATCTATGGATCCTTGCTAATCATCTCATATCATCTCATATCATCTTACATCATATAAATAAGCATAGATGATATATATATATATATATATTATATATCTAGCATATATCCAAGTATATGGATCATACTATATAATAGCATTTATAAATCCATAAAAATCCCATATGATCCATAATCTGCCCCTTATATAATCATATATCCATAGATATTATATTATCATCTCATAATCTCATAATATTTTAATCTGGGATGATTCTCCATCTGGGATGACTATCCATATTTATACCATATAACCATAGATGATATATATTATATCTAGCATAAATCCATTAAATGTGGATCATATTATCTAATAGCTAGTTATAATACTTGGTGGCTCATCCCACTTAGTAAGTGGGTTATAACCCCAGTTATAAATGGGATTTTTGTAGGGTTAATCCACATCAATCACTGGGGTTATAACCCACTTACTAAGTAAGATGAGCCACCAAGTACCATTTAAGTATCATATTATATTATGATTATCCATATATAATCCATATATAATCCATATAATATCATATTATCCATATCATCTAGACATAATAGCATTTAAATAAATCCCATACCCAGCCTCCAAGGCTCAGTGGCAGCACCTCCCAGCTTGTCTGCAGCGCTGCCAGCAGCAACAGCGGCTTCACGAGCCTCACGGGTGGCGCACCGCAGCCACCCACGTGGGGATTCACAGTGGAAGATGTCGGGATAGTCATGAAACATATGGGGATGGATCAATACCTATAGATACATTTTTAGTGGGATGAACATCCATTTACCAGCTATTTTGATGTTCACCAGGGGTACCGGGTTTTGACCCATCCCCATATGTGTGTATTATATTGTACTATCATATCATAACGATATGTAAGTTTATTATTACTATATAGTTATATCATGATAGTATCATGACGAGATGTATCATATGGTGTCGGGATAGTCATGTAATATTATATTATTATCACATCATGACGATATGTACCATGCCGCGAACATGACATGACGAATCTGCAAGGGGTGGAAGATGAGTTGCTTTCATGGGGATGGGCGTGCAAGGCTACCACAATTGAATAGGGAAGAACTGAGGCTGAGAACCATCCATTTTTAAGGGCAATGCTAGAATGATGGATCTTCCAGAAAAATAAAACCGGTTCAAACCCGGAGCCAATTCTGGGATTTTTTTCATGGAGTACATGCTGGGCCTATCTTGGGACGATGCCGTGTCACGGCTTACTGGGCCCCGAGAACCATCTTGGAGTGTTAAACGACCAGCAAAGTACCCGGAGAACCACTCCATGCTTTGTCTGAGAAAATTCTGAAGCCCTAAATTTACTCGTTTACCATCATGTACCCTCCATTCATATATAACATTATATATATATATTAGTGTCATGGTCAAAACATGGTTGTTGGTTTCCCAGTCGTTGGGGAATGGACGATCAGAAACCATCCGAAAAAGCGGTCGTCTCTGGGCATCCATTGAAACTCGAACGAGTTCTCTATTCACATATACACACTATACACGATACTCTGCACACTACACGCTACACACTACACACTATATACTATATACTATATGCTATATAATTACTATATACTATATAATTACTATATACTATATACTATATACTATATACTATATACTATATACTATATACTATATAATTACTATATACTATATACTATATAATTACTATATACTATATACTATATACTATATACTATATACTATATACTATATACTATATACTATATATATACTATATACTATATACTATATACTATATACATTATACATAATACATATACCACTCAAAAAGCCACTCCATATGATTTTCATGACTTCACTAGGTGTTTTTTTCCCGAAGTCCAAGCTGAGGTGCATTCCACTCCCATGTACCTCTGGATTTCCCACGACGAAAGGCCCTCTCGACGGGTCTCGACGGTGAGACGGTGTTCCCAATGGGATTTATGCCAGCACATTTATGGGATATCTATAGTTTAATGGCCATAGAAATAGATTATTCATAGATTATCCATTGACCATTAACCATTTATAGTGATACCCTGTAGTTCACATCCCCCAGAAAACAATGGAATTCAGTGAGGATGTGAACAGCTTCCCATTTGATGTTTGTTTTTGAGCTGTTTCTCACTTTTGGTGTCTAGAAAAACCCCAAAACCTGTGGTTTGAATGGCTTTTCCTGGTCTGGTTTGAAGAGGAGAATGTTTCACCCCGCAATGAATGGGATACCAAAGATCGACCAGTGACTCACATTTTTGAGTGCACATGCCCTAGTGGGACCCACATTCCTATACTCTCATGTTTGAAAGCCCTATTCCATATGGAAAGATGATGGGAATTCAACCAGTTTTGTTGAGTATATATTCAGCGACCCGCTGGGGTTTTGTTTGAGCCTGCCCTGTTCAAATCAGCCACACAGCAACATAGCACGGAAAATTAACATTTTTATGTAATAACCTCTGGCAATGCAACATAGCTGGCGCAAATCACCACTTTCAAAAGGTACATCAGTAAATCATCTATAAATGGGCCATTTTCCATAGCCATGTTTAATTACCAGAGGGTAGGTCAATCTATGTACATTTTGGAATATGGAAAGGTTGCCTGGATCATATACTGCAGGGATTACTCGGAACTACGATGATACCAATTGTTTTTTGAACTATATTTTGAGGTGCTTATTCCCAACTATCCCAATATTAAATCCCTATTGTTGATGGTGAAATCCCATTTAAATCCACCATTCTGAAGTTGTTTTTTTATCCCGTAAAAAAAGCCCATGAAATCCCGCTGAAAAAACCCATGGAAACAATCCCATTGTTTTTGCGTGTTTTGTTGGGATTGTTTTTTTTCTATCCCATAAATGGTATATCTATGGTTTATGGTTTGTTTGTTTGTTTGTTTGTTTGTTTGTTTGCTTTGGTTGAAACCATCCATACCGAAGCAAGATATCTCATATCCGCCGATCCCATTACAATCATTAACACCCACCAGAACTGTTCGCAGAATTGGATGAACACCTAGTGTAACATACGCCCTGGGTGTGTCCAAAAATAGCACCAGAAAATCTCACAACATATCATCAATTCCTATAAAGATTGTGATTTTCATCAATAGCCTACTAAATAATAACTACTATTAACCATTATATCCCATCATATATCCCATTATATATTCCTATACCCTCTGGTAATGACTAACATAACGAACTGGAAAGATCCACCATTTTATAGCTGGGAAAATCCACTATTTCTATGGCCATTTTCAATAGCTATGTAAAAGTTTACCAGAGGGTAAAGATTGTGATTTTGGGCTATTATCGTATACCGCAATTGTGGTGCAAAGCCGTGTTCCAAATATTTGACGGAACATCCCACCTGTATTGCAGATGACATCCCTCGATTTTTCCATCGCCAAAGAAATCCCCATGGACATCTCCAGATTTGCATCAATTTCACTGGAAAAAATAGATGCTATCTATTTCATCATCACAATACATATCATATCTCCAGATTTGCTGCTGATTGGTGGTGACTGGAACATGACTGGTATATTTGTCCATATATTGGGAATGTCATCATCCAACTGACGAACTCATATTTTTCAAAGGGGTTGTTTTACCACCAACCAGGCTGGGGAAAACCCCAAGGACATCACAATTTCACTCGTGATTCGCCGAGACTTTTCCCACGTTTCGGCGGAGGCGCTGTGCACAACTGCACGGGTGCGCGCACGGGTGACATATGCATCGTAGAGGCGGAAGCAGGAGAGGATCATCCATGGCAAGTGGGTTATGCTGAGGTTGATATTATGACTGGTTGGTGGTTTGGAACATGACTGGAGTTTTTTTTCCATACATTGGGAATAATATTCCCATTTGACTTTCATATTTTTCAGAGTGATCTATGGAGGTTTCCTAAAATAGTTACTAATATATATCTATAGAATCTATATTGATAACTATAGTTAACTATAGAGGTGTTAGAAATCTATAATACTAATATTTACTAATATAACTATAGTTAATATCTATAGTCAATATAATATTTCTAGATACCCTGGTCAACTAACTGGAGGTTTCCATAGTCATAGGGGTACCCCTTTATCGCTGGATGGTTTATTTCAGGGAAAATCCCAAACAAACATGGATGATTTATAGGGGTATCCTGTTTTAGGAAACCTCCATATTCCAATGATCTTCGGTTTGAAACTGTAATGTCTACATATGTGTATAGTGATCATACAGTGATGGATGATTTTAAGTTTGGTGGTCACTTTTTTAGTAATCCACCATTTATTTATAGATGCTATCTGGTTGGTGGTTTGGAACATTTTTATTTTTCCATTCAGTTGGGAATGTCATACGCCCATTTGACTTTCATATTTTTCAGAGGGGTAGGTATACCACCAACCAGTTCTATATCTTGGAATAATAAAACCCATACTAATATATGGCAGTTACATATTGGGAATGTCATAATCCCATTTGACTTTCATTTTATTATCATTTCATCTTCCATGGTGTTTTCCATGGTGGATAATCCCACACAAATCACGCCGCTATTCCCCGTGATATGGTGATGTGGAAGGGATTTTTGTGACCCATGGGATGATGCCATGGGTTTTGTTTGAGCAATGGCACCATCCCAATATCGTCCCACATTACCCTCTGGTAAATTGGCAACAGCCATAAACCATAGATTAACCATAGATTAACCATAGATTATCCATAGATTTTCCATATATCAACCATAGATTAACCATCCATAGTTACCATAGTTACTCAATATAAACCATAGTGGAGTAGTTGCTTAAAGTTGCTTAACCAATTGGTAGCTAAATAATCCATGGTTACCAGTTACCATAGTTACTCAATATAAACCATAATTACTGGAGTTATACACCATAGCAATTGGGACATATGCCATAAACACATATAAACACAATAGTTACTGGAGATACCCTCTGGTAAACGTTTACACGACTATGGAAAATCACAATTTTTCATGGCTAAATCAACTATTTCTGTGGCCAGTTTCAATAGCGAACTGTGAAAGTTTACCAGAGGTTAACTATTTACCATTAACCATAGATTATCCATAGATTAACCATAGATTAACCAAGAAGTAACTTACCGTTCCCAGTCATAAACTTACAATTTTAATCTCATGATATTCCATTGCTGTGTATTATTTATGTGCGATCAGGATCCCAATGAAAAATAGTTGATGAATAGCCCTTTCTAATGTGAAAACCCCGGATTTTGCGAAGCCTGGAGATATGTGTTACCTATTCATAAGTGGATGTTTCCAAAGGGGATCCACAAGACACCATGGGTTCAAGACTAAAATCTCTTCAAATTTGGATGGTTCCTATATGACTGGGGATGGGTCAAACCTATGAAATTACATGAAATGACTGGGGGAATAAACATCCATAAATGCCAGCTATGTACTATTTGGGTACTTTTTGGGTGGGGTTTTGACTCATAGCCATATTCCATTGGTTTCTGCCTATTATTCAGAAGCGTGTATATGGGAATAATATAATAGTATGGGAAACCAGCCGGGGGGATGAATCTACATATTTGAGATCAATTCGAATGGGGGTGTTTTTCATATTCGTGGAATACATTGTATTTTCCATCAGAATTCTCCATTCGGCATGATATTCAAAGGGTCAGCAAGTCATGGCGCGCGTTGCGCGAGGATATGACGCTGTCCCAAGTCGCAGCATTTTAGAGTGTCTGCCTGCCACTCGACGGTGTGGTGAGCTCTGGGGGATCTATGGATCTGTGGATATCTGTGGCAGTTCTGAAGGGTTCACGATTTTGGGGGGAAATTAAGAACCATAACCCCCAAACATGGGTTTACTATAGGTTTTATCAGATTACTCCATGGTTCTGAAGTGTTTTTTTGTTTCGAAAGAATGCACGTTTATTTCAAGATAAGTGGGAATATACCCTGTAGTTTGTCATGGCATCTTTATTCACTAAGCAAAGTTTCTTCAAGTTGGTTCGAAGAGATCTCCATGACAGAAACATCACGGTGCGCGTTTTGTCTCCAAGTTTCCCACCCCTCATTGTCTTTCAAGTGATTTACAGCATTTGTTGGTTTCTATGCCATAAATCTGAATTGTTGTAGCTGAAACAACCAGGATTGGCTCAAAACACCATCTTTCATACACAAACTACCTAAACCCAAAGCATGTATTACCCCTATTAGCCCGATACTAAGCACATATTGTTGGTTTCTATGTCATTTTACTGCTGATCCTATCCCCATTCTGACTCCATGGTCATTTCAATGCTTAAATCATAATGTCAGATCCAAATGTCAGTGGTTTTTATCCTGGTGGTTGACCCCCCAAGAATTTCCAAGGTTTTCCTTGACTTTTTCATGGTTTACTATGTTTACTGGTGGTTGACTCCCCAACACATCCACATTTCAATGCTTAGATCCCAAATACAGCAGTATACCAATTTGGTGGCTTCATATCCCCATATCTGAGTAGAAAATCATTGAATCCAGTAAATCTCCATGTAGGAGCGGTGGGGATGAAAAATCCAATTCTAGGACCTATAATGCTGGTTTAATTCATTTAACTATAGGACGAGATCAATGATAATCTATTAATAGTTGATAATAGTTGAACAACAATATTGAACAATTATATCTGGTTGGTGGTTTGGAACATGAATTTTATCCATATCTTAAGGGATTTTTATTGGGAATGTCATCGGGCCCCAACTGACGAAGACTTTCATATTTTTCAGAGGGTTGTTTTACCACCAACCATATATATATATATACATGCATACATACATACATACATATTAACCATCATTAACCATAAAATAACCATATATCAACAGTATATTAACCATGTATTAACCATATATTAACAGTATATTAACCATATATTATGATGTTTATGTTTTACCACCAACCAGTTAATCTCATCCCCGTTCATCCCTATGAAATCCGGAACGAAGTCCCCTTTTTCTTTTTTACGCAAAACATCGAGGACGGGACCATCTCCGGCACAGAGCCGGTGATTTCTCCCGCCCTTTGTGGCACGCCCAGCTTTCCCACGGGCGTGGGCAGCACATGTGAAAACAAGGCGCCAAACAAACCGCACCACGGGCCGATGGGCCGATGGGGATGATCTACCCTCTGGTTTGATAGGCTATAAACCAGCAACAATGGGAATATGATTAATGGTGGTTTAATGGTGGTTTAATGGGATTTAATGGTGGTTTTCCAACCCCCATAGATTTGTTTGTGAATCTTCACGATTTTCATGGGATATTCACATGTTTGTTGTAACGTAAAACCCTTCGGTGATCAAACATGGCTGGGAAATCCCTGAACTAAATGGAGGTCAACATTTTTTAGAACAGAATCTATGGGGGATTTTCCAGCACGCCATGTTTGACTGGATGTTTTCTATCACGGTTTTTCGTAACCAGCAACAAGATTCCCTCTGGTAAACATATAAAAAACTATGGAAAATGGCCCATTGAAATAGTTGATTTAGCCACTAATAGCATGGTGGATCTTTCAATAGTTTTATAGTTATGTTAGTTTACCAGAGGATATATTCCCATCAACTCCCATTAAACCACCATTAAACCACCATTAAACGTTTACCAGAGGGTAGACATTTTGGTGGTAAATCTCCGCAAAATGTTCATGGGGCTTTAGCACCATTTTTCGTTGGCTTAATCCGTATGAATCACCATGAAATCACCATGAAATCAACTATTTTGGTAATATTCAACGTGCCCCAGAAAATTGTTGGTTTAATCCCTATTAATCCCTATTCATCACCGTTTAAATCACCATGAAATCACCATCAACCAGCACCTATTTGTTGTAATTACCATTAGATCATCAATAATTTTCACCATTAAATCACCATTAAATCCCATCATATTCCCATTTTCCATAGCTATTCCATATATTAACCATAGATTAACCATAGCTTAACCATTTATAGATGGTTTTCCCACTTGGCCCCAGAAACCCATGGTTTTTCGTGGGATTTCCACCTCCCGGCGCCAGGTGGTGGGCGCCGAATGCTGGGCCTACTGCGAGCGGAACTACCTTGGCGATGCCCGGAGGTGGTCCAATCCAAAAAAGGGGATGTAGCCGGGGTAAAGAAACATGGCTGGGTAAACCATAAATTTACATGGTTAACTTATAGACTTAATCTATGGTTAATATATGGATAATCTGTGGTTAATCTATGGTTGATATATGGATAATCTATGGTTAATGGTTAATAGTTACCCAATAACTATGGTTTTTGTTGGTGATATATCATGATATATCTACAGTCAACGGGATTAAACATCTATAACAATTTATGACTGGGAATGGCAAGTTACTATGGTTAATCTGTGGTTATGGATATATATTAGTGATATGAGATAATGGGATAATATGATATGGATAATGGGACTTCAAATGGTTTATGGTTGGGTAAACCATCTATAAATGGTTAACTTATGGTTAATCAATGGTTAATCTATGGTAAACATATTGCAGCAAGAAATGGGATCTATAAATATAAATGGTTAATCTATGGTTAATCTAATGGTTTGTAGCTATAAAAATGGTAAGTTTATGACTGGGAATGGTAAGTTACTATGGTTAATCTATGGTCAATCTATGGATAATCTATGGTTAATGGTAAATAGTTACCCTCTGGTAAACTTTCAGAGTTTGCAAACCGGAACATGGCCCAGTCGAAATAGCGGATTTAGCCAGCAAGAAAATGGTGGATCTTTCCATAGTTCCATAGTTATGTTAGTTTACCAGAGGATATATTCCCATCAAATCCCATTAATCCACCATTAAACCACCATTTTGTTAGTTTACCAGATATGGAGGATCCAATCCAATTTTTTTGGAGGATCCAATCCAAATTCACCATGGAATGATAGCACCTGGAATTTCATGGAGGGATCTATCCAGCTGAATGGTGGGTTTTATGGAATTTATTTCAGTGATTTATCATGAATGGCACATTTATAACGGATACAGTCGAAAAAAAAAAGAAGGTTTTTTCATGGGATAGAAAGGGGCAACAAACGTCGTGGGATTTTCCCATGGGATACCATCTGGTTATTTAACAGTTCGCCATGGAAAATCACCATGCTATTAATAGGTAAACCATCTATTTCTATGGGTCATCTATACCATGGCGAACTGTTAGTCATAACCAGAGGGTAAAAAGACGCATCAGTGGCAGTGGGGATTTCCATGGGAATTTCTTGAATGGGATAAAAAAGCAACTTCAGAATGGTGGATTTTTATGAGGGATTTCACCACCAACAATAGGGATTTAATATTGGGATTAAGTGGGATTTAACTAACAATGATGGTGATTTATAGGTTATGATCCCATGAAATAGTGGTAGAGAGGAGTGGGATTTTTTCATACCGGATTACCGGAGGGATATTTTTTGCATATCCGCCGGTGTCATCAACCATGCTAGATGGAACAATCTCACGAAATGGAGGTTTCACCGCTATTAGATCTGTCTTCCCCACTTCATATGAAATCTGGTTGGTGGTTTGGAACATGACTGGATTATGACTTTCCATTCAGTTGAGAATGTCATGATCCCAACTGACGAACTCCATCATTTTTCAGAGGGGTTGTTTTACCACCAACCATATATATATATATTAACCATATATTAACCATTATCAACCGTTATTAACCATTGTTTTACCACCAACCAGATATGAATTGTGGATTTGACCAATCATAGGGATGCCCCCATTAAATCAGAACCTTCTGCGCGCATGCTACGTTGACATGCTACGTTGACATGCTACGTTGACATGCTACGTTTCTTACTTTCTCAAGTAACAAAGGCACTTGCTAGGCTTCTGCACTAAAAAACTCTTTTGAGCCTTTTGAAAAATCGCATTTTTGCCCAGGCAAAAACAGAATGTTTTAAACTTTCAATACGCGCGGATTTATTATGATTTAATTGGGATACAGATACATTATTATGATTTATTATGATTTATTATGATTTATTATAATTTTCTGGGATATTTTATGGTTGCTTTATGCTGTTTCACTGGGGAGAAGATCATATGGCATCTCACCTGATGTTTTTTCCGGTGGAGATGAGATTTTTTCAATTTGACATAGCCATGGAAGCCATGGCCCATTTAGTTAGATGATTTACCTGTTAAAGATTGATTTACCAGAGGGTTTTTCGGGATTTCCAGAGGGTTTTTCGGCTGAGGGAAAACTATATCTATTCTTGGTATATCGATAACCAGAGGTATATCGAATTTCGATAACTATGTTGATTTGAGGGTATAGGGACTTGTCTTGGAACACTTTTATGTGTGCACTGCCCAAACTGGGGCTACAGATTTCGCCATAGATGGCAAATCAATGAGGTATACCCCCCATGTTAAGACAAACTGAACATATTAAGTCGTTTGTTACATATCCTATTGCATCCACATAAAGTGATAACTTTATGATCCCAGATTTTGCTTAAATCCCAATAGAAATGCCAACGAAGGGCCACATATTTCAACATATGATCATAATATCAACAGTTTTCAGTTTGTTCATAAAGTCGCCAAAAAAATCATAAGGATCTCAGAATTTGCATGAATTGGCTGATTATCCACTACGTATTTATATGGTTGATTACCCTCATATAGGTTATATATATATATATGTATTATAGATATTAATATGAATACCATCAAAACAGGTAAAATTCACCCAGCAATAAGTTAACCATTTAAATTTATGGTTTACCCAGCTATGTTATTGGGTAACTATTAACCATTAACCATAGATTAAGTCTTGGATTAAGTCTTGGATCTACGATTTCACATTCCTCGATGTCGCAACTCGTCCGGAGGTATTTTTGCCAAGTTGGCACCTCTGGGGCGTCAGACGCTTGGCCAACCAACTGGGGTGATAAAAATTCGGGCGTTTGGGATTGTTGATTTTAGTAGCTACAAACGGTTGTGATTTCCAACAGGATGTTTGACAATTTCACCAAGTACTTTTTGTTTTTGTATATATATATACAGAATATTTGCGAGGTATGGCTGCAAAAAAAAATGATGCAACGAGACTATAATGGAATATCATGAGACATAAGAACAGTTTATCACTGTAGAGGCGGATCTCACAGCTTTCTGCATCATTTTGGTGGTTGCTACAACCATCAACCGGCTTTGGCTTTTCGAAGAAATCCCATCTCCAAATGGGTCCATAAACCCTCAAACCATAGGGGTGCCAGGTCAGTTACTGTACTTTCATGGGCACATGCTGAGCTAAAGCCATATTTTTGTTGGGATATATACCCCTTATAACTATGGTTATGTGAGTTATGCGCCAAAAGAAAACACTTCTAACTGGAACTGCACGGCCCGGCGTAGATTCTGATGATGTGACTGGGGGTTGGGATGATATCGACACTCAACCCATGGGATTTCCCTTCTCCGGGTTCACCATGGTTTTTTGGATGCAACCCCCAGTGATTTTTGTTTCTTCAACCACCATTTTCTCTCATAAAATGATCGTTTCGATGCCTGGAATCCTCACCGCTATGGAAAAATTAGATAATTATCATATAATGTCAGATACAAACCATGGAGGTTTCCTAAAATAGGAAAACCCTTAAATCATCCATCATGATATTTCAATGATTTTCAATGTAAATCACCTAAAGTATTTTCAGCTAGATTAAATCACCATTTTCGACGTGTTTCTCCAGGTTTTTCTCTCATAGAACTGGATGATGGGAACATTTACAGGAAAGCCCGATCAATTTGATGGTAAAAACCATGGTTTCCGGTTAAGATTTTCCCTTAAACCAATCCATTGAACACCAGGAACTGGTCCCCGACTCGGTGGCCGTCAGCTGCACGCCGGACCCCGGGCGTCGCCTCCTGGACGACGAGCGGTGGCTGACGACGGGCTGCGACGCCACATCGGTGCAGGTGGGGAAAGGTGGTGGATGGTTGTATAATAGTGGGATAGATTTAATGGCTGGTTGGTGGTTTGGAACATGACTTTTATTTTTCCATTTCATATATGGGATGTCATCCTTCCCATTGACTAATATTTTTTGGATATATACCCTCTGGTAAACTAACATAGCTATTGAACATGGCCATAGAAATAGTGGATTTACCCAGCTATAAAATGGTGATTTTCCATAGTTACGTTAGTTTAGCGGAGGGTAATGGAATATATAATGGGATATATGATGGGATATAACGGTTAATAGTAGTTATTATTTAGTAGGCTATAAACCAACAATGGTATAATAGTGGGATATATAATGGGATATATATATATATATATATGTGGGGATAAAAAATCCAACTCAAGGACCTATAATTCATTTAACTGGTTCGTGGTTTGGAACATGACTTTTCTTTTTCCATATATTGGGAATGTCATCATCCCAACTGGCGAACTCATATTTTTCAGAAGGGTTGAAACCACCAACCAGTAATGGGATTACAATAATGGGATTATATAGTGGGATATACAATGGGTATTTACCTGATGCATGATGCTCATGTACAGTTTTCACGGATGTTAACCGGATATCACCAACAAGAATGATTTTTTATAGGTGATTATAACCAGCCATAGATGGGGCTGCAGCCAAAGATGGGATAATAATGGGATATATGAGATATATATGGCATCAACAAAGGGGATTTTCCAGGGATTCAATGGGATTTAACCAACAAGATGACGAGTTATTTCATGGATGTTAATATTTATATATATATATATATATACAGTTAATGATATCTATGTACCCATGATATGAGCATCATTAATGAGGTCATGTATATATACATATAATATACAGTGTGAATGAGGTATGCTCGCTAATGACACATACATATACATACATATATATAATATAATATCTGTAGTTCATGGATCTTCATGGGATATATAACCAACAAGAATGATGATATGTGATTATAACCAACCATCAATGGGAGATTACAGGTCCCATCTTATCACAAAAATGGGGCCCAATTTTATCAATTTTTACCACGTTTCTGGAAATACTGTATTTCCTATATCACATTTGATGATATGCTGTTCGAATCTATGTTCATAGACCTAAAAATTAGCATAATGTTCCTTATTCAGGATATTGATATTATGGGAATATCATGGGATATTATCAGCAATTAGGGATAGCCTATGGCAACCAAACATAGCAATGGAACATTCCCAAACATAGCATGGTCGCTGGGAAAATGATCGAACTTGATGACACCGGAGGGTAGGTGTTGAATATAGATTTGAGATGATAAATCAGTCACCGTTTATTAGAATAACTGGTTGGTGGTTTGGAACATGACTGGATTATTTTTCCCAATAGTTGGGATGATGATCCTATTTGACTAATATTTTTCAGAGGGGTTGAAACCACCAACCAGATAAACTCAATTGACTCAACCATCATAAATCAGTCACAGTTAAATGAATGATTAATACGCTTTCGCTTACGCTTGGTTAATGAGAATCAGTCACCGCGAACATCATCTGATTCATTGGTTTAGCTATTATTTTAATGGTGGCTTTCCATAGCTATGTTGGTTTGCTGGTAGTGTAAGGTTGTGCAGGTGACTGACCATTGGCTAATGAGCCCCCTACTAGTTGTGAAGTAGGTAATGGTGTGCGAAACATCACCCGTGAAGTCGGTGGATTTATGATAAATCCCCAAAAGTCATCCCCAAATGGTTTCTGGTTGGTTGTATACCTACCCCTCAGAAAAATATTGGTCAAATGGGAATATTTATTGCCAATATATGGAAAAAAATGTTCCAAACCACCAACCAGTTTATACTATTTTGGGTTTATGAAATCCCCAACAAGATAGAAAGGTACACTCCGAATCTAAAATCGTGATGAAGTACCCTCTGGTAAACTAACATAACTATGGAAAATCACTATTTTTAATGGGTAAATCAACTATAAATAGCCATTTTCAATAGCTATGTAACAAATTACCAGAGGGTATCATCACCAATTTGGCGGTGACGATTTTGATATAACACGTGCGTGACCACTAAAACTATCCCCGTTTACGGCTTGGTGACATCCCTACCGCTGACGATCACGACGTTTTTTTCAGGGTGAAAGATGCAGCCCAGATGGGCCATGGACCCCATGGAGTGGTCGTTGACTGCTTAGTTTCCAAAGGTTATAAGTTATAAGCCACTAAGTGCCCATCTGCCGAGAAATCGTTTCGCTCACGTTTCGCCTTCGCTTGAGGCCTTTGGCCTCAGTGACGAGCAATACGTGCACTCCTGCGACAACATCCTGCATGATGGGGCCAGCTGGCAGACAATTATATGGATTTATTGCTTGGGTTTATATTGGATTTATAAATCATAATGGTAATTAAGATAAGCCATAATATTAGGTTTATCAACCTTATTGGATTTATTGGTTGGCTTTATGAAAATTGGATTTATGATGAGCTCTATGGTCCATTATAGCTGGATAAACCCACTTTTTTTATTGGATCATATATAAACCCAATGATTTTATATATGATCATGTGAAGCCAATAACGGTTGATCCTTGGGTTTACAACAGTGGGCCTCCACCACCTTCAAAGGTTGCGGGCCGGGCCGGTTGGATCACAAAAAAAAGTCGATGCCGGACATGTCACAGTTTTTACTCACTATGAAAAAATGGTGATTTTGTGCAATTTAAATTGGGAAAACTACAGAAAACCACTATTATTTTTTTCAAAAAATCTGAATCTCAACTTGTAGCCTACTATGACTATGAGCATTGTTGGGGTGATGTGTAGCTAGTATGATTTTTATTTACCAGCATAAATCACCATTGCTACAAGAATCACAAAGCTTTACCATTGTATCAGTGATTCACCTATGTCTTAATCATCGCTAGACACAATGAATTGATCCAAGGAGCAACCAATGGAGTTTCCCAACCAGATGACTGATCTTTTTCAGAGGGGTAGGTTCAAACCACCAACCAGCTGGGATTCTATGTTTTTTTTTTTTTTTAACCATCTTCAATTCCAGGGGTTGGTAAGTGTCCCATTTTGGGAATATAAAGGACATCACCTGAAAAAGTAGCCATTAATTATAGACCATATACCATTCATGGTTGGGTGATGTGACCCATGGGGACATAAAAAATGACCCATGAATTCTCAAGTAACGAACAAGGCTTGCAGCCATGTATTGCACCCATTTTTTCACGTGGAAGCACCGAAGCCACGGACCGTTGAGTTCGATGATTCTTTACCGTCGGTTCATAGTGATGGTGAAAACAGTGGTTTTCATAGGCTATAAACCAACAACAATGGGAATATGATGGTGATCTGGTTGGTGGTTTGGAACATGACTGGATTATGACTTTTCCATATAAGGTTTTGGCTCTAGTCCTGCCAGAATAGTTGATAATAGTTAAACAATAATTGAACAATCATATTGAACAATAGTTGATAATCCTATTAATAGTTGATAATAGTTGAACAATAATATTTTTCCATATATTGGGAAGAAACAGATCCCATTTGACTTTCATATTTTTCAGAGGGGTAGGTCAACTACCAACCAGTGGTGAATCATATTTTTACTCACCATTGATGAGCAAAAACACCTATATGAAACACTTCGATGAATCCTAAGTATATGAAACAACTATAGCTGCTCAGAGTGACACATTGAACTAAGAACTATTGATCAACTATTATCAACTATGATATACAACAATATCAACTATTATCAACTATATTTCAACATCCTAACTATTATCAACTATTATCAACTATAATCCTATTAATAGTTGAACTAACAACTGCTCTGATAATTCTTAATCGCAGCCATTGATGAAAGCAACGGATTCTTCGGGATCATTGAATCCCTAAGATGAGGTATGGAAGCTCCACAAAAAAAACGATGGTGAAATCTAAGTTGATATAGGGGGAAATCAAAAGTTGGTGAAATCTAAGTTGGTGAAATCTAAGTCACTTATTCTCTTGAGTTTATAACTCCAATTCACTAGGGTTTTTAATAGATATATCATGATATATCATGATATAATATGATATCTATACTCAATGGACTCAAGGGATAAACCAACTTGTAACTGCGGGGTACCACCTCGTGTAAAGGTTGTGTTTCATTACTTATCAACTATTGTATCCCTATTGTATCCCCTTTATATATCCACAATTAATATCGATGATGGTTGGTAATATCCCATGATTGATGGTAATACATTAACCATTATAATGTCATCAATTATCCATTATCATTATACTACCATCGCTATGATAAGTCCTATAAAAATTGGTTCCAGTCATAAGTGATATTACCACGATTATGATAAATAATATCATTATCCATGACTTCTTAACATTGTAGTATTGTATCCCTATCATTTCCTCAGTAGTATATGCCTAATGTATTCCCAGTAAATCCCAGGTATATCCTCATATTAAAACATTGTTGGGAGTATTCCCATGATAACTATATTCATCAATGAATATATGTATATATAAATCATCAATTATCCACAATCTATTGTAATTGTCAATATCATTATCCACAATATCACTATCAATTACTTCTTAACCATTGATGATTGCGGGTCATGCCCCCATATTAACATTGTTGGGAGTATTCACATGATAACTATATTCATCAATATTTATATATAATCATCAATTATCCACAATATATTGCAATTAGTTATATTAAAATAATCATCAATTGCCCACCATAGATTGTAAATTTCCACATATATATAACATATATAACATATATAACATATATAACATATATAACATATCTGACATATATAACATATGCCAGGATTGGTTTCATTTACATCCAGCCGAGGTCTGTTTGTCGCACTGCAATCTGGGCTGGGAGATGACAGTGGGTCCATCCGTGCTGGTCGGGGGTCCCGGGAAAACGCGGGTTTTTGCTCGGGAGTTGAGCATCGAAAAATGGCAATTTACCACAATTTACCATGAAACACTATGGTAATCTATGGTTAATATATGGATAATTTATGGTTAATGGTTAATAGTTGCCCTCTGGTAAACGTTTACGTAGCTATAGAAAGATCCACCATTTTTCATGGGAAAACTCACTATTTCGACTGGGCCATGGCTTCAAGTTCGCGAACTGTTAGTCATTACCGGAGGGTACCATGACACACTATTGATGTTGGCGATTTGATGGGGATTCCACCAATTACCGGAGGGATTTCACTGATTTAACTCATCAAACACTTGGGGAACCAACAAGAAACGGTGAACTGATGGATTTCATGATGAACGCAACTGATTTGGGAAGGGTGCTAAGCCTTTTAAAGGGCAGTGTTTCTAAAAATCCAAATCCCGATTTTCGCTGGTCAAATCAACGTGTCATCATTTTCATCTGTGAAATCCACATTTTCCACATTTTTGGGGGTGCAGTTGGTGTTATGATGTGTTTCATGATGGGTAAAATTCATAGGAACCTGAAGTTGGGATAGAAATTTTCGAATTCTGGGTGAAATCCATGATGTTATCCGTTATCCATTAAATTCTTGGTATTTTTATGTAGCTCGTATAACCATGAGTTAGAACCATACTGGATGTTAACTAATCTAACTAGTGTTATATATAATTATATATACATTATATTTAATTATATATATACATTAGATATAGAAATATATATTACATCCCACTAGTTAGATTAGCTAGTGGAACTGCCCCGTCCCTGCCCTGGTCCCCCTGGCCCCACCGCACCGAGGTCTGCAACACGGGCGCTTTGGTCGGCAGCGCTCTGCCGCAGTGCCAGGCTTTACCCTGCAACTACTCCTGGCCGGGGACGAAGGTGGGAGTTCCCCGCAGTGGTTGGTGTCATAGGGATAGGACCTAAACGATGAAAAACCATGAGCAATACAGATTTAAATGGGATTTCATGGGTTTTTTTGAATAGTTTTAATGGGATTTCATGTGATTTAAATGGGATTCCATCATTATTTAAATGATGTTCCCATCAAAACTACCATGTGTAGTTGATTTTCCAAATGTTTAGGTGATTTTCCGGATGGTTTATTGGTGGGTTTACCTCATTAATGATGACGATGATGGATATCTAACCAACAAGAATGGTGATTTGTAGGCGATTATTCCATGAAACAGTGGGATCATGGGAATATCATGGGATATCTAGAGTTTGGTTGGCGTATAACCAACCATAAAAACGTGGATCTATTAGGGATGTAATGGGAATATGATGGAATATGATGGAATAATATATCATATATATATATACATTAAAACCAAATACCCTCTGGTAAATTAACATAGACCCTGAAAATCACCAATTTTTGGAGGAAACTAATCTTCCAACCCCTATCTACCAGGGTCTATGTTAATTTACTGGAGGGTAAGTAGGGCTACCCTCTGGTGTCATCAAACATAGCAATGGGCAATTTCCCTTCAAATAGAGGTTTAGTTCGCTGGACCAATCATAGACCTAAAATGGGGAATTTTCCAGCAAGCCATGTTTGATTACCGGAGGACAGCAACGGTTTTCTTGGGCAACAGATGGGTAAATCGTTTGGAAAGTTGTGTTTGCCGGTTGTTTGAACAGTTTGGGAATTTTCAGCTAGTTAAACAATTGGCTATGAAAAAATATGGGAACCCGGTAATATTCATGAAACGATTTAAGCCATCAATACTGGTTGATATGTTATTTTTGGAGGATTTTGGTACTGGTATGGGTTTGTAGTTTGTATGAAATTAAAAAATCCCCAAAAGCCTATGGTTAATTACTGGTTGGTGGTTTAGAACATTTTTTTCCATTCAGTTGGGAATGTCATCATCCCAACTGACTCTCATATTTTTCAGAGGGGTTGAAACCACCAACCAGATTATATATTAACCATCATAAGCCATATAATAACCATCATCATTAACCATTATTAACAGTATATTAACCACAGATATCCACCATTGTTTCAGAATAGCAATTCCAATGTACTCCTTCTTTTTCGCTCCGAAGTTGGGATTTTGACCCATCTGATCCAGAACTGGGGTAGAGTGAGTCACGGCTGAGTAGTCTGAAACCAGAAAATCAACCCGGGTTCAGAAATGGGTGAAGATCCAAGCACATGGGAATATCCATGGGAATATCATGTGGATATAAACATGAAATATGAGTTGATGAAAAATGAATTTGATCATGACGAACTGAGGTTGTGATGTCGGAGGATGGGACCTGGGAATTGGTTTCAGTTACGAATCGAATCTGGGGCCGTTCGTTTGTGCTGCAATTCCACAACCCGTTTTGATCTTCAAAAAGCCCGAATAAAACCAACAACATCCCATAGATGTTCAGCCCTCTTGAGTTTTGGAGGGTACAAGGTGGTGCCCCCACCTTGTTATGTTTGTTGGTTTATAATCCCATTAACTGTAGATATATCATCTATAAACCATAGTTATTGGAGTTATTAACCAACTTAGCTATCTAAGGGACACCACCTTGTAAACACCAGGTGCAGCACGACTGCGAGGGCAAGGTGACTTTAGAGACTTGCAGTGGCAGCTGTCAGCTTGGCTACACCGGAACGCCCAGCAGCTACCAGTGCAGCAGTTCCGGTAACTTTGAGGGGAGCGACCCGAAGCTGGTCCGCCAATGAGCTTACCTAATGGGGACTTCACAGGGATTTATCTATGGTTAATATATGATATATGGTTAACCTATGGTTAATAGTTACCCTCTGGTTATGTCAAAATAGCTATTGAAGCCATGGCCCAGTCGAAATAGTTGATTTACCTAGCTATAAAATGGTGGATCTTTCCATAGTTTTGGAAACGTTTACCAGAGGGTACCTAATGGGGACTTCACGGGGATTTCATATTTTTTTTATGGTTATGAATGAGATGAATGGGGGAGTTACCATGTTACATCACTTCACAATGGTTTGCTTTGCAACCAAACTTGGTTGCGTTCCTGGAAAAATGCTGGTTTAATGATCAAGAAATGGTGATCGGAAAAAAACTTCTTGCAAAGCGTTAAATCACCGAACAAAAAATGGGCCATGGCTTCTGCAGCATTGCCAGAAGGTATGTTTTTTTTTTTTGTGGGGGGGGACATATAAGCACTATGATGAATATAATGATATATATATATAGGTGAATTTTACTGACCTTACATTGTGACCTCACTGGAATGATGGTTGGTAAGGGGACTTTTCCCGAAATTGATAACAGCTATTTTCAGATCAGTGAATTACAATTCAGCCAGAATACATGGGACCAGATGGTGGGAGAATGAGGTTTTTCCAGTCATCGCCAAGCGATGATGAACTTCCCAACCATCCCCCTAAACGATGCACTGTCAATCGGCCCCAAATCTAACATGGAGCCAGTCTTATTTATGGCTATACCCAGGTGCAGAACATCACCTTGCAGACCTTAATTTGTGCTGGTTCAATCTTAAGTTTTGGGGTGCACGGACCCCAAGGAAGGCTTCTGCTACTACTACTACTACTACTACTACTTCTACTACCACCACCACCACGACCCGAGAATATGCACAAGAATATGCACAAGAATATGCACATACATTATATATATGTATACATACACATTTATATTTACAAGAATAAATAGATAAGTAAGTGATATAAAAGGATATATGTGAATATGTTTGTGCATATATATGTATGTATATGAATATATATATATATATGTAAATATGTATATATATATATATGTATATGTATGTATGAATATATATATATATGTACATATGAACACATGAGCAGATATGTGTACAGTGTAGACTATGTCACATGTAGCATATATGTTTGTATATGTGCTGCAGCCATTTTAGTGCTTTCAGCTACCTTCGAGCTGACTGAGTGAAAAGGTGCTGATCAGTGCTC
>Ga0126342_10003711_pt1 | contig 25498 bp, 21 predicted proteins | sample Cyp1metagenome_FD_92528 | JGI IMG/M metagenome (GOLD analysis project Ga0126342, IMG submission 92528) | Coral microbial communities from Lord Howe Island, Old Settlement Bay, Australia - Cyphastrea 1 metagenome | ecosystem: Host-associated > Invertebrates > Cnidaria > Coral ... | reverse complement strand
ATTATTAATTATGACATTTCCAGAAATTGTTGAAAGTAAGGATCTTCTTTGGGGAAGAACATGTGCAGTCGACAACGTACGTGCCAGAAGAAAAGGAGTACTTGGCAAACTGTATGAAATACACATTTCACCTGAAAGGGTCTTCGCAATTCCCTGAAATTTCCCAGCTATTTTGGCATGGAATATGTTCGGCCCTGGAATATGGGCAAGAAATTGCTAGATTAGTGGGGTCCCCTAGTTGTGTTTATCAGCCCCTTCTTAAAACTATAGTTTTTTTTCCCCCAACCCAGCAGTTGACCAAGGTATGTGGCTATCAAAAAACCGCGATCGTTTCAGGGCCCCACCTTGTAATGAGAAATTTCATGGGTGTCATAACTGGTTGGTGGTTGAGCCCTACCCCTCTGAAAAATATGAGTTCGTCAGTTGGGATGATTATTCCCAATATATGGAAAATCGTAAAATTCATGTTCCAAACCACCAACCAGTATATGATTCTGATGATTGCATAGTATGTGGGTGAATGAATGGGGGTAAAACAAAGGGGATATTTTGGGATATATATATATATATATATATATATGTGTATATATATATATATATCCAGCAAATTGATCCAATTGTGAGATTTGATACACCAACAGTGTTCAAGACCCTGTCGGCTGATAATTGCGGGGGGTTATACTACCCAATAGGTTGGGAAGCATCATCCGTCATGCGAATCCCTATTAACCAAACAGTATAATCTCATGTCATGAAATACTGGGTTGGTTGCTAGGTATCCCGACAAAAAACTATATGGGTTGAATATGTTGAATGAATCCCCAATAGACCAAGTTTCTTAATAACCAATCATCCTCAAACCAAGGAGAGCATCTGAGTATCTTTAAATCATCGCCCAAAAAAAGGGTTGGTCTAAAAGATTTCATGCCAATTCATGGGGAAATTATTAGCATTGACCAATGGATTTTGCTAAAAAACCACAGGGTTTGCACGAAGCTACCCTCCGGCGTTAACGTGGCTAACGTGGCAATGGGATGCAAGGGGAAATCCCCGTACTAAACAAAGATAAAGCATGGGAAAATGATCTATTTACCCTCTGGTTATTTAACATAGCCATGGAAAAGCATAATTTTAAATAGGTAAACCATCTATAAATGGGCCATCTATACCATGGCTATGTTAGTCATAACCAGAAGGTAATGGAAAATCCCCTATATGGAGTTTTGAGTGGGAAAATCATCCATAAATGCTGGATGTTGCATTGCAACGTTTGAGAACGCCGGAGGGTTTCCATGGATTGCAATTGAGTTTGTGTTACAGGAATTAGCTACGAGTTCCCAAACAAACTATGGTTCCATATGGTTCCAGCAAAAAAAAACAGTACTAATTGGGATGTCATGGTTCCGCCTTCCGCAAAATAAAAAAGCGGTGTTGTCAGTTTGCTGCCCTATCCTTCTTCACATCCCAGGCTCTAGCCGCTAGGTCATAGGCAGATATCCTCATCGTTGAGGGCATACCCCTTAGACTAGATGAAATCAATAAGAATTGCCTCCCCAACTCAACCAATAAAGCTGGGTCCTGAGGGTCCTGTGATCTGTCGTATGCAACAAAAAGATACAAGAAGCAGGTTCTTCTACAAAGGGGGACCGTATCTGTGAACCATATCAATATCTGACCCTTGTTGTATACATATACAAATACTGATATGTCAGATACCGATATACCATATCAATACTGAACCTGGTATATACCTTTTTGATATACCATATCAATACTGCTGTTGCCCCGGTCCACAACGCGTCAAAATCATCATCGGCGGTGGATTTGATCCCTTGCTGCTACTGGAGGCTTGCGCTATGCGGCAACGCGGCGAGATGCCGTGCGAATCGGTACCAATGCACGCAATTTCCCAGATGAGAGTTGCACAAAAAGGGTTGGTCATGTTCATCATCTCATTCACTTTTCCTCTCGCAACACCCTTGTTGCCTGAAGTCAAGACCTAATTCAATATGGTGCGCCGAGGGAGTGGCGGATTTGACCCCTTATGGAGGTAAGTTGAAGTTCATATCCCATTCAACATATTGTAGAGAGGGCGTGGGGGATTTGATCCCTGATAAATATAAATTCTTGGGGTTGGGCACAAGGCGAGCGTTGCCCGTATGTGTACATATATAAAACTATAATAGATAGATAGATAGATAGATAGATAGATAGATAGATAGAAAGATAGATAGATAGATAGATAGACAGATAGATAGATCGATAGATAGATAGATAGATAGATTGATAGAGATATAGGTAGATAGATAGATAGATAGACAGATTGATAGATAGATAGATAGATAGAAAGATAGATAGATGGATAGATAGATAGATAGATAGAAAGAAAGATAAATAGAGATATAGGTAGATAGATAGAGATATAGGTAGATAGATAGATAGATAAATAGATAGATAGCTATAGATAGATAGATAGATAGATAGATAAATAGGTAGAGAGATAGATAGGTACATAGATAGATACATAGATACATAGGTAGATACATAGATACATAGATACATAGAGACATAGATACATAGACACATAGTTGCATAGATGCATAGATACATAGAAACATAGATACTTAGATGCATAGGTGCATAGATACATAGATACATAAATACATAGAAACATAGATACATGGATACATAGATACATAGATACATAGAAACATAGATACGTCGATACATAGAAACCCTTTTTATACATAGAAACATTGATACATGGATACATGGATACATAGATACATAAATACATAGAAACATAGAAACATAGATACATAGATACATAGAGACATAGAAACATAGAAACATAGACATATTGATACATGGATTCTTGGATACATAGATAGATAGATACATAGAAACATAGAAACATAGATACATAGATACATAGATACATAGAGACATAGAAACATAGAAACATAGACATATTGATACATGGATTCTTGGATACATAGATACATAGATACATAGAAACATAGAAACATAGAAACATAGATACATAGATACATAGAGACATAGAAACATAGAAACATAGACATATTGATACATGGATTCTTGGATACATAGATACATAGAAACATAGAAACATAGAAACATAGACACATACAAATGGGATCAAGTGGGGTATTTCTGGTTGAGATCATCAGCAAACTCGAGTCTTGCGCACACCTCGCACCCCCTCGTCGGAGAAGGCTGCCAGAGTTTCGGCCTCGGAGCCATGACTTCCCCCGGCGAATGGCCATCGGAAGCATGGGGACGTTTCGGGGATTCATATAAGGTGGGGCCCCCAAACATGATGTGAATGTTGGTTTATAGACCCCATGAATGCTATATGGCTATATATATATAGAGAGAGAGAGTTATATCAGCTGCCATAAACCATAATAAAGCCAGTTCTTTGCGCCAACTTAGTTATCTAGGAGCCCCACCTTGCAGGAAAGCCTGCCACAAAAATCAATTAAATGGCATTAATTACTAATATTAGCTAACAATATTACTAGTAATTATGGGTTTACCAATTGGTTATAATTATGGTGACGGTTTCCTTTTCTAGTAATTCAGTGAATCACCGCAGGAGGCAGGGCGCAATTTCAATGGCGAAATGCACAACCTCTGGAGTTGAGGTATGACACCCGATGGAAGCCTTGGTAGTGGAACACGTGCAACATGCATCTGTATCTTGACAGGAAAATCCTGGTGCCAAAAGGAACCGGACCCTTGTTCCATCAACATGGCAACATGTTGAATGCATCAGCATACCAGTCACTGATTGATTTTACTTGCTTAAAATCCGACTGTGGTATAGCTTACCAGTCTCCACTACAAGGTCGTACCCCCCGACTATGTTTGTTGGTTTATGTTACCTCACGTCACTAGTTTGATATAAGAGACATGCATAATATATTCATATATTATTACATAAAGGTTTCCTAGAATGGGGATACCCCCAAATCATCCCAAATTAGACCACTTTAGTACTGAAACCCATGGTTATATATATATATATACATATTATAGAGGATCCCACATTTTAGAAAACCCATATATATATATATATATATGTATGTATGTATGCATGTATGCATGTATGCATGTATGCATGTAAATAATTTATATATATATATATATATATATATATATAACATGATAAAAGTACATGGGGGGTTCCATAAATGGGGGATCCCCCATTTAGCTGGATGGTTTATGTTTTCGGGAAATTCGAAACTTGGATGAGTTTGACGGGGCCGCACCTCGCCATCCCTGAAGCTGTAGTACATCACCTGTCAACGGGAAAAAACCGGATGGAACATGATGGAACTAATGATGGGCGCAAACGACAAGTGGTTGAGAAAAACACAGTTTGTGACTGTGAAGTTGCGGGAAATCAACCAGTGGCTTAACTAAGTTGGGTTTATAGTATATATATATAACTATAGTTAGGTGGCTCTGTAACAAACACAACTGGGGGATACCATAAATTACCAACTTCCGGGGCTCCTATTCACTGGTTGTTGCTGGTTGAATCATCTTTGAATCAAACAAACTCCCAATTTTGACGTTTAGATCCCAATGTATTTGTATTTAGATCCTTAGGTTTCACCAAACAACTCCTTCAACCCAAGAAGTTGTTGTTTAAATCCTTAAATCCCAACGCTTTTTGCACAAATACCATATGTTCCTCCAATGTGGGCCCCCCCTCAGTTATAAGTTGGTTTATAAGCCCCGGAAAATACTAGTCAGTTGGGATTATTGTTCCTAACTGAATGGAAAAAAAAACATGTTCCAAACCACCAACCAGATATAGTTATAGGTATCACAAGCCATAGTTATAGTAGTAAACCGATGTTCCTATGGTTTTTCCTATGTTTTTGCGGAAAGTTACCGGCTTTTCCGCCAGGCTGTCGCGAGCCAAGGCGCCTTGCCCAGCATGCTGCCGGCCAAACAACCAAAGTCCTCAGTCCGTCAGATCTATGGTGTTACTTTATGTGTTAACAATATATCCCATATGCTCCATGTATGGAATATTTACCACCATTTGCCCTAAAAATCACCCAAATGTAGGTAAATATTCCATACATGGAGCATCTGGGTATATATATATATATATAAATATGTATATATATATATATATGTATACATATGTGGCGTTAACCATACATATATATATATATATATAAGTTTATTGTTGTTATTGTTACTCATTGGCTGGTGTTAGTTTTGTTTTTGATATTGTCTGTTTTTGAGATGGTGTTCCATTTTTTTAAATGTGGGTAAGACAATGCCATAAACCACCCATTTGGGAATGGTGTCCAAATCATCCATAAAAATGCTGATTTGGGGGATTGGAAATTATTGTTTTACCCACATTAACTTAGGTTTAATACTCAGAAATCCTATTAAAAAAAAAACAACGGAATTTTTATGGTTTAATTGAACACGTTTCCCGTTCTTAGGGTCTACGAAGTGGGAAATGGTTTTGATGTGGTATCTATGATTCTACAAATGGTAGGAAATACCATCTGGTGTCATAACCTTGGAAAATCATTGAACTCAATGGTGGATTTTTCGGTGTCATCTATGATTGGTAGTATCTATGACTGGTATTAGATCCAATTAATATTGTTAGTATCTATGAGTTCGATATGGTTTCTGATTTCTCATATATAGTATCGTCGTATTGTTGTTATGGTTTGAATATGGTGTTAATATGTTTTTGATATTTATTATCATGGTTGTACATATTATTATTTCAGACATGTTGTATTTTTTTACAATTCTCTAGCATCCAAATTTTGGGACTATGTTTTTTCTTTGAGTGCTTCTGATATGGCTTCGGATATTGATCAGAAAGCATTAAATTTGTCTGATGTCAGAATAGTAAACTGCCTGATCAGTCACGGAGGGAGGTCTTGGCAAACAATGAGGGTTTAACACATGGTTGAACTAGTTCAAATATATATTCAAATAGCAAAACACTTCAAGAGAAGGTATATAAATAGTTCAAATAGCTAATTAATAACTAGTTTTCTAACTAATTCAACGAGTTAATGGATGTAGTCGATGGCTTGAAGACACACCATTTTTTACAGGTTTTCATGCTGGGATGGCACAAGACGGCTCGGGCTCTCCCGTTTACGATAGCTTGCGAAGTTGGTGCACATAACTTGATGAATTCTATGGTTTATGATACCTATATATATATATATGCTGGTTGGTGGTTGAGCTGGTATACCTACCCCTCTGAAAAATATGAAAGCTGGTCAGTTGGGATGATGAAATTCCCAATATATGAAAACATAAAAAGTGTTCCAAACCACCAATCATACATATATATATATATATACACAGCTATACCATGCTATAACTATAGTTAATGGGCTTTATAAACCAACTTATAACTAGGGGGGTCCACATTGTGGATGTAACAATTTAACGACCGCTAGTATCCTAACCTGCGACGGCAAAGATTCTACGTTTTTTAAAGTGGTAAATGACGTCACTGAGACACCACTGGGATGATGGTTTATATTTAATGGGTAAGTATCCCGGCCGGAAGTGCTCAGGTGAATTGTCACAAGATGTTACAATTTCAACAGATAGATCCAACCTTCAAATGATATTCGTAAAAATTGTCTTAAATTCTCTTCCCGTGGAGAAAAACAACAGTCCAATGCAATGTGGCTTGGAGTTTTTTTTTGGTTGTGCTAGATGTCATTTGGGCACTCCATCCAGTTGGTTTGCCCAGTTTCCAGCATTCGCCCGGTTAGTCCCTTTTCCCAAAAAAAAATGACTACACCCCACACGAAGTCCTGCTTTAGTACTGGATCTGCTGATTTTGGGGCCCCACTGAAGTGGGGTGTAATTCATAGCCAGTCCACCTCAATAATCTCTGTTGATCTATAGACCCCATCATCTCCATCCGCACCATCAACAAAAACAAGCTTCATGTTGGTAAAACAATGCCATCTTCATCAATATAAATCACCCATCTAAAATGATGGTTTCCAAACCACCTTTTTCAATGGTGATCTGATGAAGTTGTTTTGTGCTAAAATGGCATACTGTTTGACCAACATGAAGAATCCATCGGTGAGGCCCCAAAAATAAGCTGCTTGGTGGTTGAGCGAGCCCTACCCCTCTGAAATTTATCATGGAGTGAGTGAGTTCGTCAGTTGGGATGATGTTCCATCCCCAAGTGTTTCTGGACAAATCCATTAAAATCCATTAAAATCCATTAAGCCACTATAATCCACTAATCCCAAGTGTTTCTGGTTCCAGTCATGAAAAAAATCCAAACGGTTCCAGTCACCACCAGTCACCAGAGCGGCATTCACGAAGACGCAGGACACCGGATCCCCCAGGTCTGTCTGGAAGAGGTAGCTGGTCCTCCAGGGCCCCCGGCCACGAGCCGGCAGCGAAAACGCTATGTTTGTTGGTGGTTTATACACGGAAAATCAAGAAAGGAAAAGTATAGATACATTGGGATTTCCTGGGATTTATGGCTGATCTATGATAGCTAAGTTGGTGCACATAACTTCAATGTCACTATGGTTTATGGTACTTTAATAACTTATAACGAACTAGTTACTGGGGCTTATGTTTGTTTTATACAACCCAAATTCATACTATGGTTGTTTTGGTATCATAAATCATAGTGAACTTGTAGTTATGGGCACCAACTGAACGCTATCGTTTGGGGGCCCGACATAGCAGGAAATATGGAGCTTTCCATACATGGAGCTTCTTGAACATGGATGGTTCAAAAAGTGGAACATCCCAACCTAAAATGGATGATTTAGGGGTAACCACATTTTAGGAAACCATCATATAGTTCATTAAAGGTATTAAAGGAAAATCCAGAGGGTAATCAATAAATTTGTCGACTAACTATGCTTAAATGAAACCCATCTGCTGTACTTATCTCCATATGCATATGTTTCTCATGCAGGATTTTCCAATTCACAATCTCGGTGTATGTTATCCTTCCGAAACTATCCTTACTGGTGCTAAACGTAGGGAATGGATGGGAATGGGGGTTGCTGGGATCATTATTGATAGTTATTGTGGATCATTCCCTCATTCCCTACATTTAGCACCAGTAAGTATCAAGGTTTCCGAAGTTCAGAAGTACTATCATACTCGACCCCAGAGGTGCCCCAAGATGGTTGATAACAGCTTGCTGGTTAAGCCCTCCTTTTTTTGCGCCATTGGGATGTATAGATATCTGCTTGGTGGTATACCTACCTACCTAGCCCGAAAAATGATGGAGTGAAAGTCAGTTGGGATTATGACATTCCCAATATGTATATATACACATATATACATGGAAAACAAATCATGTTCCAAACCAGCAACCAGATATGTAAGGTTTGTAAGGTTGAATCATGTCGAATCCCCCTGACATCGTCTGAATTTTGCATAATCTTGCCCACCCTGTCCTCGGCATCTTGGCAAAACGGACTTTTGGTGTATCAAACCATCGAAGGCTTTTGCTGTGCCGCGTTGTCGTCAAATTGGGTGATACCCGCAATTTTTGAGCGGAAACATCACACTCAAATCATGAACCAGCATGGGTAGGGCTCTAAATCACGCCAACAAAAGGAGACATCTTGCTTAGTTCGCATTCGATTGCTACACCGGATGTAGCAGCCGGCCAACTTGAAAATGTCAAAGACCTTTACATACCTCCACCTCATGCTCCGCACTGCATAGATGGTACACCCTCATATGAGGAACAGGAAAGAGCGTGTTTCATCTCTCACAACTGCTCCGCAAAAACATGCTGTAGCCATGCTCTTTACATATAGACCGCAAAGATGTCAAGCCGATTATGCATTTGGATTCATCACCAGGTTTTTTTTCGCTGGTAAGTATAAACCATTCCCAATCATGGATGGTTTATGACATTGTTTTACCATGTTTTACCTAAAACCTGAATCTTGCGGCCCATTTGGGCATGAGTTCCCGAATCCTAACCATGATTTCCAGGGTTCAGGAGAACAGTGAGGTCGTTATAATTTACCCAGATATTATGCCATGATGATATCGCCATTCTTCCGAATGTTAAATCCCAACTGTTGATCTGGTTCCGCTTCGAGCCGGAGCTGGCTGCAGCTGGTATGCTGGATCTGGGGATGCTTCGAAGAGAGGACAGGAACAAAGCAAATGGTCATTGTTTATATATATATATGGTTACAATGTGGGGCCCAATTATGTAAGTTGGTTTATAATGTTTAATTCCCATGAATACTACTTAAAGTTATATCATGTTATATTAATTACCCTAAACATCCATAAACCATAGAATTCACCTAGTCAATGTGAATTTCAGGATCCTAAAATAGAGGTACTGTACCATATAAGGCAATATTTTGTGGGGACATTCCCTGAAATTTAGGCCTAAAAATAGGCCTTATATTAATGGTAGGTACCTCGAATCAATCGGTTCCTGAAATTCCCATTGATCATATGCTTATAGTTGTAGTTATCATTAGTATTATATGACATAATATAATGTAGTGTGATTAGCCATTATCAGTTAGACCATAGAAAATATTACTGTTCATTGTTAACCACATGATTCTTATTAACCATATCATTAACCATTACTAATGGTATGATATTAACCATAGGGTTATTAAGCTATCAACCATTAACAACCACATTACATGAGTAACTTCTTAGTATTAATAATCACTATGATGATTAGTAACCATAGGATTCTTATTAGTAACTATATGACTGCCTGGAATATTGACCTAGTATTATTTCAGCCAACTTCGCGATTTCGTTGGGACCCTCAACATCTGCCGGTCCCCTGGGCATCCTAAGATTTCGCATCGCTACAAGGGGGTCACCCATATGACGGCTTAGTTGGTTGAGTTCTGCCGGTGAACTAGGGTTTATGGACAGTTTATGGTAGATAGATAGATATATATATATATATACACGTATATAAATATAATATAGCCTCTGGTAATTTAACAGTTTGCGAACTGGAAAGATCCAACATAGCTAAAATAGGTGAATCAATTATTTCTATGGTGATTTTCCATAGCTATGTAACAAATTACCAGAGGGTAGTTAGGTGGGTTTATAAATCAACTTGCAACTTGGCGACAGCACCTTGTACTCATCGCAACCCTGGCCATCAAATGTCCCCCATTGAATTTAGGCTCTATGCCCAGGTCCACGTTGAAATCTTCCAATTCCTGCTATTGAATTGTCGGTCGGAATACTCATTTTTGTTGGCTGCTAACACTCCCTCCAGTTTTGCGAGTCAAAGTCATTTTTCTTGCTGATGATTGCTGATAATACCTCCAAAACTACGGCTTGAAAACCTCATTTCTGTTGCTACCCCCATTTTTGCTGGTGCAACTGTAATGGAAAAGCCGCAACCCATCCCTTTCCCTTCTGCAGGCTCCTGACCTCGGGCGGCTAGGCTCAATGGTTATCCGACTCTAGTGGTTTCTATACTCATCAGAAACATATCATGACTGGTTGGTGGTTTTAAACATCTTGAAACATACTAGTCAATGGGAAGGATTATCGCATATATTATGAAAAATAAAAATGTTTGAAACCACCAACCCGATGATATAGAACATTGATTCAAGCTTATTTCTGGGATGGAAAATTGAAAATCATGGAAACAACAACATATATATTTATGAATTCAAACCACCAGGGCAGTGCTTGTTTGTAAGAGGGAGATCTACGTCTTTGGCTGTCAAAACCAGACTTTTCAAGATGAAGTCCGTGCTTTTTCATGATCAATGGATGAATTCCCTGAATAATTCCTGTGAATCACTGAATCACCGCTCACTTCGATGATTTCTATCTAGTTGGTGGTTGAGCCCTACCCCTCTGAAAAAATATGAAAGTCAGGTGGGGTTACTATTCCCAATATAAGGAAAAATAAAAAATGATTCAAACCACCAACCAGCTATGAACTCTCACCATAATTTGCCCATCCACAGATGTCCAAACGCTTCCGGAGAAGGTCTGGAAAACCCCTTCGAAGAGGAGGTGTTTGTCCGAGGGACGTCTGATAAAGTTGCTCTCAACACTAAAATCATCTATACAATCCATGTGCTATAGGTGGTTAAAAAAAAAAAAACTGCAGTCTTCATGTGTGGTTCAATGGTCAAGTCTTCTTTTGTCATGTGATTATATGCAGTTGGTGGTTCCGAACAAAATGCAAACATATCAAAACCACCAGCCCACTCATATCAAACCAATTCACACTGGAAAAAATGGGAAAATAGCAAGCCTGGTTTGCTATTCACAACTGGTGTTACCCATCAAAGGATTCTGTTCAAGAAAAATATTCTGGATCATCCTTGATTTTTAATCAAACAAGTGAAATCAATTCGGTACACCATCGTAGACCTGGGATGTTGATGTGGTTGTCCCGCAAGGCCAGCAGCTACCCGGCTACCCCCTTTTTTCATGGCAGCCGGATTGGCGAAACTGTCGAAGAATTGTCCAAGCACCGGGTCAATCAACTTCGATAAAACATATACCCTCTGGCTATTTAACAGTTCGCCATGGAAAATCCCCATTTTTAATAGGTAAACCCAGGTAATAGCCATGGAAAGATCCACCATTTTTAATAGGTAAACCATTTATTTCTATCGGCCATCTATACCATGGCTATGTTAGTCATAACCAGAGGGTAATTAATATATGAAGCGCTAATCGCAAACCATGAGCATATCAAAGTCAGCACGAGCAAATTGGTTCCAGTAGCTGCATGGCACGATGATCCAGAGACATCATTTTCCAGGCTTCCGGGCCAAATTGCAGACTTCCAGAGAAACCTTTCTGCATCATCCGCGCGGCAGTGTTCACCTCGAATTCTCAGGCGTCACCGGCAAGCGGCTCTAGGTCGCCCCGAAAACAGCCCCCGACAAAAAGGGGGTCTTCCCACCTACCACGATGCGGCCGATGACACCAAGCCGCAGTGTCTCCGAAGAGACGAAAACGTGGGAGTTTCTGACCAATGACACCTGCCATCCAGCCATGGGAATCCCGGCCTTGGTTTAAGAAATTCGATGAAATAGACATCTCTAGACTCCAATCATACCAAACAAGTCGAAAAACACCATTATGTTCTGATACATTGTGATATTTGCATTGAAATTCAATTTGGAGAAGTCACAGTTTGACCCATGGCACTAGACACTTGTAAGTTGATGAAACACGAGGCGCTACAATACCCATTCCATGCGCCTGATGTTTCACCATGTTTCACCAACTTACAGTGCATCCCAGTTACTAGTGGTTGCGAACCCTGGTATCAATCATCCCGAGAGAGTGTACCATGGCTTTGATTCACTTGAGCAGTGTTCGGAAGCCTCTGTCGTTCCAGTATACCCTCTGGTAAACATACAAAAAGCTATGGAAAATCACCATCTTTAATAGGTAAATCAACTATAAATGGGCCATTTTCAATAGCTATGCAACAAATTACCAGAGGGTACTGCTTGGTGTTTTTTCGGAATTCCCATGTCCTTTTCATCACGATGATGACCAATCCTCAAGACAACCCCAAGGTGCAGCCTCCCACAAATAAAGTTAAAAAAACCTATGTTATAAGCAAATTAGTCATTTCTACCATAAACATCATATACATTAAAAACATCAGAAACATCATAAGCATCATAAACATCATAAACCATAGAATTCAACCACTTCTTTGCGCCACCTTAACGAAATCACAAACGACGTTTAAAGTTTAACGTTTCAACGTGAAGGCCTGCAACCACTGGTCCAGTGTGCATCCCCATCTTGAAGGTCACAGGCAAACCCTGGTAGCGTCTCGCGCAAGCGAGACGAAGCGTGGGAAGTTTAGTCGAAAGACCATGTGAAATCATGCAATGTGAGGCCCCCAAGATAGATAAGTTGGTGCACATAACTCCAATTTCACTATGGTTTATGGTACTTATAACTATACTTACTAACTCCAATGACTATGGTTTATGGTACTTATAACAATACTTACTAACTCCAATAACTATGGTTCATGGTACTTATAACGAACTAGTTACTGGGGCGAATCTAAACAAACAAACATCACTGGGGGGGGGCACCACCTTGTGTGAATTATGGGGATAGTAATTGGGATATGCTGCGATAGGATAGATGATATGAAATAATTTTGCGTGAGATACGAAACTTTCAGGGGTATAGCCAACAAAACACCCCAACAAAAAGAAAGCAACACAGCAAAGATATGGAAACATATATACACATGGTATTAAATGATATACATCATATACCGTAACTGTTAGTCATAACCAGAGGGTATATCCATCAATATCCAGGAAAATTATCCCATTATTATCCCATTATCATCCCTATAAAACCATAAAAAAACAATATAAAACCATATAAAACCATATAAAACCATTAAAAATCATATAACACCATTAAACAAAAATATATAAAACCATATTAAACCATATAAAACCATATAAAACCATAATAAACAATTTTAAACCATATTAAACCATATTAAACCATATAAAACCATATAAAACCATATAAAACCATATAAAACCATATTAAACCATATGAAACCATATTAAACCATTTTAAACCATATTAAACCATATTAAACCATATTAAACCATAAAAACCATATAAAACCATAAAACAACATATAAAACCATACAACATATAAAACCATAAAACAACATATAAAACCATATAAAGCCATATAAAAACATATTAAACCATTTTAAACCATATTAAACCATATTAAACCATATAAAACCATATAAAACCATATAAAACCATATAAAACAATAAAACAACATATAAAACCATAAAACAACATATAAAACCATATAAAACCATCTTTAGCCAAGCTCCCGGGCCATCTTTGGTTTCCGCGCCGCCTGGGCTTTCATTCCAGGTGACCCCAGGTGACCCAACTGAGATGGGGGTGGCTCAGGTGACCTGTTTGGTACCCCTGTTTGAAAACAAAAATAACTTCGCTGGGTTCAAAAACATGCTATTTTATAGGTATATGTGGACATTTATCTATGGTTTTTACAGGTATTTCTAGGTATTTTATAGGTATATGTGGATATTTAATGACATTTATCTATGGTTTTTACATGTATTTCTAGATATTTATAGATTAAAATGGATTAAAATGGATATTCATCCCTCAACAAATGGTATTTGTAGGTATTGATCCATAGCCAAAAAACCAGGTGTAACCACACCCAAATAGTTGGGAAATAGATGCACCTGCTGTTGATACTTGCAACTTGCAACAAAAAACTACAGCTAAAAAAATGCGATAAGCAAACAAATGAATGTTCCATTCATTTTTTTTTTCAGAGGCCAGAAGGAGGCTATTTGGGTGAGCTGGTGATTGATTCATCTGGATGCTGGTGGTTCAGTTTCCAGTTGCAAACACATGGTACCCTAACTCTTAGTATCTTGATGATTCCTCAGAACTCCCAACCGTGTCAAACCATCCCCCATCTGAGTTAACACAAGGCAGAATGGCTGAACATCTTTTGATATTTATCTGGTTGGTGGTTTTAACCACATTGAAAAATATTATATAGTCAATGGGAAGGGATTATCCCATATATCATAGGAAAAAAATGTTTGAAACCACCAACCCGTTATGATATCTTCCTATTTTGATATCCGTTAACATACTTTAAATGGTACTCGGCATTCATCAAAGCTTTGTTTGGAGCGCCATCCAATCGTGAAACCAATCTACATCTCTTGGACTTGATGATCGTCGACACTCGCATTTCCCAGAACACTTGTGTATCTGAAAAGGTGGATAAAATATGGTAAAATCAACCAAAATCAACCATAGAAAAGGTACGAAAATGGTTTTGTCCATGAAATCATATGTTTTGGGAGATGGGTCAAAACATGTTAAAACCACCAAGCAGTTATGTTTTGATTCGGGAAATGATGATTCTCCCAGAAACTTCGTCCAAGCCATGCCGGATCCAAAACTTGTTCTTGGTGGTTAAAAAGATGTTAAAAAGTAGACACGGCAAGCACATACAGTAGGCGAAACCTAATGTTTTTTTGTTGGTTCATTAAGGGCGATTTTCATGTTACCCTCTGGTAATGACTGTATAGCTATTGAAGCCATGGCCCATTCGAAATAGTGGATTTACCCAGCTATAAAAAGGTGGATCTTTCATGATCTTTCCATATAAATCACCATTTTCCCATGGTTTTCCCATGGTTTTCCCATGGTTTTCCCATAAAAAATTGTGATTTTTCCTATGACAAATGGTGGATCTTTCCCCTGAGCCACTATAAACTTTGTCCAGATCCAGCAGGTCTAGCCACTGACTATAACCAGGGAATAGCGTGCAGTAAACTAACATAGCTATGGATTATGGATCCATATGGATCCTTTCTGGATCCTTTTCTGGTCCATTTATAGATGCTTTACCTATAAAAATGCAGTCATGATCCAGTTCGCAAAGTGTTTACCAGAGGGCAACCAGTCGTTCGCCACATATCGTTCGCCAGTTGGAGCCCAGTTGGGTCTGCGCGCTAAAATCTCTGCAGCTGCCTCCGGAAAAGCGCGGGGAGGAACTGGATGGAACTGGCTCAGTGGCTTCAACAGCCCCACATCCTGAAGAAGACTATGGTGATACAGTGGATGGAAGAAATCCTGCACCACCTTGGATGGTTGAAACCCTTTAAATAATGGGATAAAGCACCTATCAGCTGGTGCAAGATTTCGCAACCATCCACAGTATCATGGGAATTATAGTGGCGATATTTTGTTTCATCATGGGGATATCATATTATGTCATATGGTAATAACATGTAATAACTCGGGAATCACTGAATCACCAAAATCATATGATTCTTTTTTGTGTGTCTGGAAATGGTGAATGTATCATACAATGTGGGCCCCCCCAGTTATAAGTTGGTTATTTGCGTACCATTCACCATAGTGAAATTGGAGTTTTGTGCACCAACTGAACGCGATTTCGTGGCCGGGGGCCTCACATTGCAATCATAGTAGATGACATCTTTCACCCACATGACCGACATTTGAAAAAGAGGGAACAGCTGTGGGATCTATGGAATCCTGATCCCTACGCCACTTCCCAAAATCCTTGGGTTTCAGTATTTCATTCAGAGAAACCAAAGGATTTGATGATTCTATTTTTTGTAGCGGCCAAACTCTTCGGCCTTGACCCGTCATTCTCCCCTATGGCTGAAGAAATCTGAAACCATCCAGTCGTGTTGTCGAGTGCTCCAGATCTTTCACGATGAATTTGTTCAAGTAGTTTCATTAACGATGTCCAAATTGATATACCCTCTGGTTATTTAACATAGCCATGGAAAATCACCATTTTTAATAGGTAAACCCAGGTATATAAACCATCTATAAATGGGCCATCTATACCATGGCTATGTTAGTCATAACCAGATGGTAACTTTAAGGTTCATATTTGTATTAATTGACCCCAATCAATGAAGGTCTGACTATCCCCGAATATCCGAATATCTTCTGGGAAAATAGACGCACATTAATACACCATGTAACTTGAATATGATGATTATGATATATTATGATTAATTTTATATCTATTTTCCATTATTTTCCCACATGTTTGACTCAACAAAACAAACATGACCAGCAATTTTCTGCAGCCTTTGGTGAAACCGGCAGTGGCCTGGATCAATCGTCCCAAGACAGCGGTGTGTCCCGAGTCCTTCGCCTGGTTTGTGGGTTGCCATGGGATCAGCATAGGCGAAGTCTGTTCCAATGCTAGACTAACAATGGCAATGACATATCCAGTACCCTCTGGTAAACTAACATAACCATGGAAAATCACCATGTTTAATGGGAAAACTCACTATAAATGGCCATTTAGCTGGTTGGTGGATGCTTACAATGTGAGGCCCCCAAACGATAGCTAAGTTGGTGCACATAACTCCAATTTCACTATGGTTTATGGTACTTATAACGAACTAGTTAGTGGGGTGAATCTAAACCAACAAACATAACTGGGGGGGGGCACATTGTAGACTAACACTGGTAGACTAACGCTGGTTGGTGGTTGAGCCCTACCCCTCTGAAAAATGATGGAGTGAAAGTCAGTTGGGATGATGACATTCCCAACTGAATGGACAAATAACAAATGTTGGAAACCACCAACCAGATCTTGTCTAATTTTGGATGAATTGGATGATTGGAAAATCTGGGGCCCAATTTTAGGAACCTCCAGATGCTGATTTTTGTTTACTGGGGTTGGTGGGTTTAACACATTTGAAAATATGCTCGCCATCTCAACCAATGATCCCGTTACAACAATAAACATTTGAACCCCCCAGCCAGTTTCTATGTTTGAAAATTGAATCTTGAGCTCTATTGGTTAAGCACAATGGGTGTTGACTGTGGGTTTATTGTCTATGAACAATTGGTTGTTGCCTCGGATAAATGCCCATAAAATCCCATAAAGCATACTGCTCCATACTCTGGAATTTGTATTTACAGTACCTCCAAATATAATAAAATGTTCTGAAGTGGAATAATTATAAACTGGTTGGTGGTTTCAACCCCTCTGAAACATATTAGTCAATGGGAAGGATTGTCCCATATATTGTCTATTGATGTCTATTGTGGATATGGAAAATAAAAAAATGTTCCAAACCATCAACCAGTAAACCTACTTGCTACCCATTCACCTTACATCAAATGATCCTCACAACTAAAACCCTGCTCTGAGGCATCGGGGGCCTCTTGCTCGTCTTCGGGCACGACTCCCACAGCACACCTCGCGGCCCGCGCATGGCGGCATGGCGCGATGGCCCGATCATGGGTAGCTTAAGAGACCCGCAAAATAAGGATAGTGTATGTATGTATATATAATATAAAATTAATATAATATAATATGATATTTATCTGTAGTTATATATATAAGTGTTTGATAGATAGACAAACAGCAGACAAACACACATCTGGATAGATAGGCCGATAGATAGACAGACGAACAAACAGACAAATAGATAGATAGATTGATAGATAGACAATGATAGACAAACAATGACTCACAAATATAAAAGATAAAGCAAGATGGGATAAGAAGGACAGGACAGGATAGAAGAGATAAATAATACATAAAAAAACACTAGATAGATGCAGTGATCGATAGAGTGATAAATGGAGTCGTAAATGGTCTGTATGTTAAACTGTGTATTAATTAATTATATATATATACAAAACCAATTACCACCCGCCTCTACCAAAACAAAGGTGACCCAGCAGTGAAACCGTATCATGGTCACCTAACGGGCTGAAGATGGATAGACAAAAGGGACAACCAAACGAGAGACAAAAACTACATATTTCAGTCTATCACCTCTATCAAAGTTTCGCGAAAAACCAGAACAAACTATAAAAACAAACCGTTCATGGTTTTACTGTATAAATCACCATATTGTTTCTCAAATTCCCATTGAAACATATGAAGTCTCATATTAGAAGCACCTATTTCTTCCGGGGGGAACCATGATCTCGCCATCTCCGTTGGGTGTCCAAACACATACTCCTCACCCACCGTCTCAATCTTCGTCACCTAACCGAGTCGCGTCATCATGTGTCATCGCCCCGTTTTCAGGGCCAACAAACATCACTGTGTAGGGAAGTTATGCCATGGATTGCCATGGATGAAACATGACAATTTCCCTCTGGTAAACTAACATAGCTATTGAAAATGGCCATCTATAGTGGATTTACCCATTAAAAATAGTGATTTTCCATAGCTATGTTAGTTTACCAGAGGGTTATTGGGGGGAAAATGGTGGTTTACCCAGTTGACCACCAACTAACTACATAACTATGGATAAACAACATGATCTAAGCCGGGGAAAACATGTGAATTATGGAAAGCATCTGATTCAAGGAAGAAATTTGTGGTTTAGGTAGGGAAAACGTATGGAAAACGCTGATATTCATGAGGGAATTTAACTACCAGCAACACTATCCACCTGGTTTTGTCCCAAAATGGGGGACTTACCTCCAACAAATGGGACTTTTAAGCAGAGAAATATGATATCTAGCAGAGATAAGGTTAGTTTCTGAATCTTTGTGATCATGAGGCTTAGTCTTCATCCATAGGATGTGAAATAGATACCCGCCCTGGTGCCCTATTCATCCTGTGACGAAAAATTGGAGTTTGGCTGACATGATTCACCACCAGCACGTGGCACGAAGATACCCATGGCCCATGTAAGTTTGAACATGTGGAAAACTCACAAGTCACCATTTAAGTGTATCATTTTCCGAATGGGAAACCGTGGGTCTTCATGTGGTTTCCACATCTTTTTCTATCTTCACCCTAGGGTAAACAGTCATGGCATATATCCAACTTGTTAAAGACACGCGCAGTTTTTCATGGCGCTTCCACCCCCGTGGCCCTTCGTGGCCCTTCGCCGGAAGGGCTGCCACACCGCATGTTTGGCGCAAATCAAATCCATCATCGTAAACCTCGGCTGGGCTGGTAATACGCTTGATGGGGCCCTATATGGTGAAATGTTCTGGTTGGTGGTTGAGCCCTACCCCTCTGAAAAATGATGGAGTGAAAGTCAGTTGGGATCATGACATTCCCAATCCCATATGCTCCATGTATGGTATATTTACCTACATTTGGGTGATTTTTAGGGCAAATGTTAGTAAATATTCCATACATGGAGCATATGGGAATATATGGAAAAATAAACATGTTCCAAAGCACCAACCAGTGCTTGTTGGTTTAGTTTCACCCCATGAAATACCAAAAAGAGATCTCTAGAGTTACATCCCCCTAATCAACCCCTAGGTTACCCAAGTTATACAACCGTGTAATCGTTCGGACCCACCTGATGGATACATATGGATGTCTGCGGCTGAAATTCTTGATGATATCAAATGTTTTTTTCAATAACGGGGAATAAAACGTACCTGGATCTCCCACCCTTGCATTTTGTCAGGACTTGGTCTCGGGGTTGAAAATTTTAGGCCCCAGAAATGAAAAATGACCCTAATCCCAATTTTAGACCCTGGCACTTCTGGGGTTTCGGTGTTTATTGGCATTTTTGCACCTGATCCCATGCTGATCCAGCCTGTTTGCTTGACATCGATGCTGTGGAATATTGGGAAGAAACACAAAAACTGATGAATACGATATGCACACCCCAAAAAAGAGTGTCCGGGTTACAATCTGTTCGTCAAAGTTAATCAAAGACTACATACGTTTTAGGTCGATCAATGATGGCTATGAGTTCCCTCACAGGAGACCCATGGGGTTTCTACAAAAAAAAACATTGAGATTCAATACATGAAGTTTCTTCAAAATAAACGCATGAAGTTTCTTCAGAAAGCTTCGTGATGGACTCATGAAGTTTCTACATAGTAGTTGACGTTGTTCATGAAGTTTCTCCCAAATAGATCCATGAAGTTTCTTAAACATACTTAAACCGTGCTATGGCATGAGGTCCCAAAACCCAGAAATTTCCGCCACTGATTTTTCTCGTGAATAAGGAAATTTGAAAAACTGCGCATGAAGTTTTAGAATCCTCATTTATGAAGTTTCTTCATCCCTGACCCACAGCTGGATTATGACGTTTTTGGCTACTCCCCATTCATGAAGTTTTGATGCCTGACACGCAATTGGAATTCTTCATGAAGATTTTCAACAATCTTCATGGTGTTTTACCATCCCCATTATGTTCATGAGGTTTTTCATCCCTGGCTTCATGAAAAACCTTCATGCATTGAAACCCCATGAAGTTTTTGATATGCATAGATGGAGGATCCTGGTCATGAAGTCTTTTTGCTGCATGTGTGCCTGCCTTATCATAATTTCAAAACCTCGGCCATGAAGTCTTGAGGAAGATATTGTCGAGGAAGTTTCGAGGGATCACATGTTTTTTTTTCACAGAAATATAAATGCAGAGGGTGGGTATCATGCTAAAAGAAATGAAAACACAAAAAACGACCTTAGTATCAGATTCAGACCCAGATTTGAAAGGTCGGTTTTTCCATGAGGTCCTGAAATTGTACGTGCTCAGGGGGTTGCAGGTATGAATAAGTCAATCATAAGTCCTAATATAGGTGTTTTATCTACAGCATCGTTGATCTAGAGATTTCATGAGACTAACCTACAACACCTTCCCTTTATCAACTAGGGGCTAGCTCCACCTTTATCTATCTATCCATCAACAGCTGGAGAGCCATCCATCGGACGCCAGGACTCCCCACGTGCTGTTCAAGAACTCCATCAACTTTTCAGCTCCCAGATGTCGAGCCTCGGAAAACGATGGCGTTCGAGAAGGCGTTCGAGAAGTTCGAGAAAGGAAAAGGGAAAGACGATGCTAGCAATGACATATCCAGTACCCTCTGGTAAACTAATATAACTATGGAAAATCACCATTTTCAATGGGAAAACTCACTATAAATGGCCATTTAGCTGGTTGGTGGTTGAGCCCTACCCCTCTGAAAAATGATGGAGTGAGTTCGTCAGTTGGGGTTATGACATTCCTAACTGAATGGAAAAAAAATCATGTTCCAAACCACCAACCAGGTAGCAATGACATATCCAGTTAATCTCTATCCGATGATGGCTGTTTCCTCACTTATATACGAGAAACTTGAAAACAAAGAAGGATTTCCCCTTGCCTCGTGGTGAGAGCAAAGGTTTATACATGTTTATACTGATTATGTCCACATGAAGTTTTGAGAGGGTACAGTAAGTTTGAAAGGGTGTAGTAAGTTTGAGAGGGTACTGTCAAGTGGGGTTACCATTCAAGAACAACCAACTCCAACAGCCGAGACAGTAGAAAATTGAGCTAGTGATCAGCAAATCCATGGTTTTAAGATACTATAGTTTAAGGCAGTTGCACCCTTCGGTGTCCTCAAACGTGGCAAAAATACGGAAATCTCCTAAAACATGGAGGTTTCTAGCTGGGAACATCATCGAACTAAATGGGGGATTGTCAAGCAAACCACGTTTGATGACACCGGAGGCTACGGCAGTTGTGCTCGCCAGCTTCTGAAAAACTGACCACTCTGAGTCGTGGTGATTTTTTTCAGTATGGCTAAGCTTAGGGCATCCTTAGACAACATCTGGAACAAATAGAGGGGCCGATGAAGGATTTATGGATATTTCTGGTGGATCTACCCTATCTGGTAAATTAACAGTTCGACCCTGCCAGTTGTCGGGGTTGAAAGATTAGTTTCCTCTAAAAATTGGTGATTTTCAGGGTCGAACTGTTAATTTTCTGGTGGATCTATTTAGAGTCATGAAGTTCTCAACCAGCCGCAGGGACTCTTGGGCATCTGTCAGGGGTCGGTTCCGCGATCCTCCGTGACTGCGATGTGTGAAACGGAGTTGAGTCGGAATCCCACCGAATCAACCTGCAATTCAGTGGCGAGAAATCATATCCTATCAATGTGAGGCCCCCGTTCGATAGCTAAGTTGGTACACATAACTCCAATTTCACTATGGTTTATGCTACTTATAACGAACTAGTTAAACCAACTTATAGCTGGGGGAGGCCACATTGTAATCCTATCTCACATGTGACTGTCATGTTCGTAGAGTGGCATTCAAAGGCACCTAGCCACCTCTGGCCGTTCATTCCATTTGGTGTGTGGTTAGAAAAAACACGGTCGGCTGCTGCCAGAACATGGTATGAACATTGTATGAATCGCAATTTCCCAACATGTTATAATGATTTTCACATTCCCAGTCCTAAAAGCTCCTAACAAAAACAGAAAACCGACTTAGATATCATAATAATGTGGTTAATGACTTTAATAATATAATATCAATTTCCATATCAATGGCTGGTATCATAATATGGTTAACTGTCAGCTGGTTCGGTCAAGATACCAGCCATTTTCCAACCCACTTGGTCTCCCCAGTAGGTGCCCGGACGTGGTCGTCGAAATTTTCGACCATCACGAAGAGAATGGACCTGGCAGCGGAGCGAAGAGAATGTGGGCGCAAAAACAGTTAAGTTTAGAAAGTATACAATGTGGTGACCCCCTCAGTTATTATAAACCCCAATAACTACAGCTATATCCACCATAAACCATAGTTAACAAAGTTATAAACAAACTTAGCTATCTTGGGGGCCCCACATTGTATGGTAGTATATTCCATGGTACTATATTTCAGAATAGTTCAATATTCACATGTATCAACATTCAGCATAGTATATAATCAGTATAAATATATGTATATATATATATATACATATGTAATGTGACCTATGGTAGTATATTCCCATGAATTTAGTAAGTGAAGCATAATATAGCCCAGTTGTGTATTGTGTATTGTGTTTATGTTTTTTTATGTGGTAAACCCCATAATGAACAACTACCATTTGGGCATGGTTTCAATCTTTCAATGCAAACCATCAACATGGTGATGTTGGGCATGGTTGATTGTTAGGTTTACCACACTAGGTGAGTTATGTTTTATGCTAGAGACAACTATACTTAATGGAATTTAGAAGTCAACTTAGAACTGGGGGGGCACCTTGTATGAATGGTGACTTGCAATGAGCTCAGCTGACGAATATGTGTGACTGGGGATCATCACCTGACCGACCAGTACTGGATTGGAAATGCAGTGACTCAGAATTCCCTTTCAATGGCTATGAATAGCTATGAAAAAAAAAGGTCCCAGTAGAATGAAACGTCGATAAAAAATCCTTGCAATCTTTAGCTAATTGGTGGTACACCTACCCCCCTGAAAAATATGAGTTCGTCAGATTGGATCATCATCCCAACTATTGGGGAAAATAAAAAACACTTAGTTGGAACATTTTTTATTTTCCAACCATCAATATAGAAAAAGGCTAACTGGATCATCATCCCAAATCACCACCCAGTTAGCCTTTTTCTTCTAGCCTGGTTCAAAAGCAGAACTGTCCATTGGGATCACCAGGAATCAATATCATGATCCCAGGTAGTACAATGAGGGGCCCCACATAGTTATGTTTGTTGGTTTATAAAGCCCATTAACTATCATTAACTACAGTTATAGGTATCATAAAGCATAGTTATTGAAGTTATGTGCACCAACTTAGCTATCGTTTGGGGGTTGTAGAAATGTATATTTTCTTTGTTTTTTTTTATCAGTTCTATAACATGTTTTCGTGGAGACTGCTGGTTTTATGTCGTATCATAGAAACATGCTCAAGGTCATGCCGGAAGTCCTGCGTTGGAAAAATAAAACATGAAAGTCAGTTGGGATTATTATTCTCAACTGAATGGAAAAATAACAAATGTTCCAAACCACCAACCAGCTATATATAGTTATAGGTATCAAAAACTATAATTATTGAAATTATAAACCAACTTAGCTATCGTTTGGGGACCCCACATTGTATGGAAAGTACGCCATATTGTCTCAAACAATCCGCTATAAACGCCTTTTTTTGAGCGACATAGTTGCTAAAGACTGACATAATATTGGTCTCTCAAGGGAGTCGCCAATACAATGCCTGGGTCTTCAAATCAAACACTTTGGTATGTTGTGATGAGTTGCAAAGTGAAGCATCCACGGACAACCATTGGGATATGATATTGACAGATATCTATATGGAGTGGAGGTGACAACCTGAAAACATCCAGCGCCCAGATAAGACCCCCACAACATCTCACTGTTGATGGAGAGTAAGATCTTGGTTGCGCCTGGTCCTTAAATCACCTCAAAACAGGTTTTGAACCCCAAGAATAGCAGCTATTGAGTCTATCTATATACAATATACACACACACAGAACACTGATTTCCTGCAATCTCCTTTCCCGAAGATTTTGCAAATATCATGATTTTGTATCTGTATATATTACATATCTATCTATCCATCCATCCATATCAGTCCGCCTATCTGGCTGGATCTCTATATCATATATATATATATATATATATATATGTGTGTGTACTGCTACTTGTGTTTATCTATCTATGCATCTATCCAACCTATCTATTTATCCCTTCATTTATACATCTACACAAGCTCTATCCTATTCTCTATCTTATCTATTCGATGGTTGGGAAACTCTATTCGTAGCTCCAACTGGTTCCCCATTGAATAGGGAATATCTAAGGAATATGAATACCCCTAGCTCCTTAGTTCCCTCCTAACCACGCCATCCCCGGAACTACTTGGACGCCCCGGACGCTTGTTGCTTTTGCTCCGCGATGACGGCACCAGGGTCTTGCGGAGCTGGGGCTCTTGGCGAGCTGGGAAGGGTGGGTTTACACCGGGGGCGTCTTAAAAATGGGGGAAACCAACGTATACCAGTAGTACCGCACAAGGCGGCGGCGGAAGTTTCAAAAATAGGAAACCTATAGGAGAGGTTGGTTGTTGTGAATCAGGGATGGCAGAGCGAAGCCACTGATGGAGCGAAAGGTGATTGATCTCTCTCACTATTTCT
>Ga0126342_10003710_pt1 | contig 25499 bp, 25 predicted proteins | sample Cyp1metagenome_FD_92528 | JGI IMG/M metagenome (GOLD analysis project Ga0126342, IMG submission 92528) | Coral microbial communities from Lord Howe Island, Old Settlement Bay, Australia - Cyphastrea 1 metagenome | ecosystem: Host-associated > Invertebrates > Cnidaria > Coral ... | reverse complement strand
CCTCCAAACTAATGAAAGCAATGATATGTAAATTGTTACGGGACTGTGGTTAGCGATGGGACCTTTCCAAATTATGTTGATGTCCTTTCCTCAGACAAGGAGTTTCGACAGCCGCACATATATTTTGTACTATATATAATACTTCATGGCTTTCTTGAGGGTATGGATTTTAATACTTCACAAAGGTAACTTGATAGTAATGATAAATGCTGTATGGCTTATGGGTTTGGGTTTGCAGCAATTCTTTGGTGACGGGTGAATGACAATTTATTTGTGGTTCAATGTTTGCCATGTCAGTCCTTTTCATCCCTTAGGAGCCACCAAGAAAAAACCGGGGGAGTGGCTTCTTTTCCAGGTCATTGGTCGAGTTTTGGACAACCAAACTGTCACAAGGTAGCGATTCCCCATGGTGTGTGAGTTGCATCAACGCGCACTGAATCCATTTCTTGTCACAAGCATGTTGTTGCATGTCGCCAACCAGTCATTTATGCTGGTTGGTGTTTTGGAACATTTTTTTATTTTTGCGAACCCCAGCCTAGCCCCGTAGCGCCGAGAGGAAAAAACATTTCTTATTTTCCATAATATATGGGAGAATCCTTCCCAAGGACTAATACTTTTCAAGATGGGGAAAACCACCAGTATGTGTTGTACCAGGAGAGCATCCGTGAAGGACATGGCCGGGTGTGGCTGTCTTGTTTTTTGGTCATCCAGGGGCACCCCTTGGGACAGGTGTTGGGCTGTTGCACGGTGTAGCCACAAAAGGAAGGCGAACAGCTTGGTAGGAAGGCTACCTTGGTAGCCACGAATTATACCCTCTGGTAAACATACAAAAAGCTATTGAACATGGCCATAGAAATAGTGGATTTACCCTTTATAAGAAATGGTGATTTTCCATAGTTACGTTAGTTTACCAGAGGGTACCACAATTTGATACAATTTCAACATGACCTCACAACTTTCTAGTAGGAACACGATGCAAAACGGCTGATGACAGGGCAAACATGGCGGACCTCGAGGACCTTCGTGACCAACATACCAGCATTGTCAACCGTTGTTACTTCAAAAGCTCAGGACAATGGCACAAAATTTGGATATATAGATAGAACCTAATAGATTAGGGCCGGGATTTTTTTCATATTCCTCACCAGACCTTTCAATGCATACATAAATGGGATATTTGGTAGCTGGATCTTGATGGATTGGCTCTTCCACAGTGATCTTTTTTGGGTCAGGAGATGATGAAAGATCCCGAGAAGGTGAAGTTTCTCGGCCAATTTCCTTGGAAACACATCCCATGGTTTATCAGACTTCTTCCATTGAAGTAGCCATGAAATTGGGTATAGGGTACTCTCCATTTTTGGACAAACCCATGTATGACCAGGGCAGCGGTTGGTTTTGAAGAGTTTATTACAGTGCTCTCCGACCATTCCAGGATAGAAATGGGACCCATATCTTTTTTGGCTTGGGCCGCAGTGTGACTCATCATGGATGATGCTGGGAGTTGAGATCAACGGCAAAGCACCGACAATAGGGACATAACCAGCATAATAAGTCCAGATCTTGGCATCTTGGCCAACCAACTTTGGAATCAGCCATCCCAAAAACAATGTGAACCAACTTTAGAATGTACTAACTGTAGAATCTCTTAGACTTCACTATCCAAAAAGGTTGCTTTATCCACCAAATTAGGGATATCAGAGGCTGAGTTCACCACCCGGGCCTGCACGTTCCCAAGGCAGATGCAGGCCGAAATGGAGCAGATCATGAAGGTGCGAGATTTCGGGAGGATTTCAGGAGGATTTCAGAGTCACCTAAAAAGCTACCAGAAGATGTTGGGGATTATTATGATTATTGGATTCCTTTCTTTTCATGAATGGATTACATTGATGTAGATATTAAATCATATTACACATCATATTACATACACATATTTTTTTCCCAAAATTTGGAGTTTGATGCAATATGATTTGATATCCCATTGGTTCATGATGCAACCCCCAACATGGGGCCACGGGACCCCAAAATGAACAGATCCACTACGTTGCCCCAGGCTTTCGGGGCGCCAGGGTTTGGAAAAAAGACTGTTCAGAGTTCACGAAGCAACCAATCCAGACAACACAACATGGACTTAAAAGATGAACAAAATATGACAAAGTTGGCAGTCTTTCTGATTTTCTGACGACCAAAAATGGCACTCTCAGATTTTGCTGTGGTTGGGCATGGGGCTTTTCAACCTCACTTCGAAAATCGGTGGTGATTTCCCATCTGCCCAGGATCCTCAGAAGCGAAAAGCCGTTGAGGACGGGGGAGCTGGACTAACTCTTCCAGCTAAAAGAGCAAAGGGGCAATTCATCCAATTCATCCATTTGCTGACCGTCAATCACTTTTTCTTTAAAGAAAAAACCGGTCTTTGGCATTTGGCAGGGCAGTTTTTTTTTGGAACTGGAAGTGCCAGCGACGGGTCAGCGGCACGGACCTTTCGCGGTGCATTCTTAGGAGTACCAGAAGATGACCGAACAAGCCGTGGAGGCTCTGAAGGATGATCCTGAACTGAAGGAGCTTCGAGAGGGTTGGAAGGTGTTGGAGTGCGAGTGTTATGACATATGTTGTTGAGTGGACCCGATGGAAGACGCCCTCCCAATTTTCATGACTAGATACCACTCAACTATTTTTTTTTTTAAATCTTATATTTGATACTTAGTGACAGCTGCCAAATGAAAGAGTCGATGACGTTAGCCCTGAGTAAAACTTGGTTTCTCAAATTCGGGGGGTTCCAATTTGAGCAATTTGGTACAGTACCCAATCCTTCACGGTTGACACTGTTGACACCTAGCGCCATTTCTGGCGCTACCAGGACTTCTTCGAAGATGTGAAGAAGAACGGCCTGTCGGCCATGAAGAAGTACGAGAACGATGAGAGGACGACGACATGGACATGACATGATGACAAGCATCCCGGAATGGGATGAACATCTGCGGTTCGATGTGAAGGAACCCCTTTTTTTTAATGGCAAACATGTGTAAGATCTAGATTCTCTGTATATAAACCAATCCATTGAGTGAACTTTTGGGGATTTTGCTAAGACACATTAGATGTGAAGGGTGAAGCAATGTGATCATATGTACAAAAAGATGGACGTAACTGGGTAAACCTAGTGGTGAATGATGAGTGACTAGGTTGACTTTGGGAAGTTTTCTTTTGCAAACAACAGTACAGCAGATCCATTGAACATATTGCAACCCAAGTGATAGGGTACAATCCTGAACAGAGATGGCTGGCCACTTTTAGTACTAAACCATCAATTCTTGGGGTGAATATGATTGAATCACTGCCATAATTAGTACTAAGCTTACTAAACCATGCACTGCTAGTTGAAGAAATGATGTTCCATGTCCACAAGGTGGATGGCCATCCCATATTTGCCGGCATATGTTTGAGATGGGCGGCTCAACCGACCAGAGAGCATTAACCAACATGCCGATTGTGCCATGCCCAAAACCTCCTGTTTTAGTTGGTACCAACATGACCAACGGGTTTTAATCTAACTAGTTTATTTTCATAGCCCCAAAAAATGTCCGAGCCCAAGAAAGCTTGAAGACAACATGGTATAGCTTGTATAGCTGGTACTTTGTATACCCTCTGGTAATTTGTAACATAACTATGGTTAAAATCACACCATGCTATGAAAATGGGAAAACCAACTATTTCGACTGGGCCATTTTCAATAGCAAACTGTTGACATAACCAGTGCCCGGGAGGATCTTGGAGAAATTCTCCAAGGCCACTGGAGGAGTTCAGGCCTGGATGAATCAGATGAGCCCTGGAGGAATGCCTGGAGGAGTTGGGGCCCCAAGGGGCCCCCAGGGGCCCCACCAGGGGCCCTGGTTTGGATCTGGGGAAATGGGGATTTCAACCGAAAAATTCATCAGGAAGTCTGGGTAAAGCTGGGTAAATCGAGATAAATCAAGTGGTGAAGGTGAGTCTAATACATCAATCTTTTCAATTTCAGGGGGGAATATGATAGCTACTTGTAGCTTTTTAAAAGATAGGGACAATGTCAAGAAACCCTACAAGTTTCATCCTTTTTGATCCTTTATGTCCATATATTGGTTGAGGGATCCAGGTGTGTGGGTCTTGCGTGGATTCCATGCATTTGGATGTTGCTCGTGACTGTCACAGAATCAGTTTGATGTTTGCAGATATATTTTTCAGAGACACGGTATTTGTTTTGCATCCGTGTATAATCTCAAAATGACAAACAGAGGTTTACACGAGTTTTGATAGGTGATAGTGATATCCTGGATTTCCTTTTCATAGATTTGTGACAACGATCTTCAACTTATTCTATACTTGGGACATTTATACACGATGCAGTATGTGTATAATCTAAAAGTAGCTTACAATAGAATAATTATAGATGATGATAGGTGTATATCTCTACATCTACATTGACATATACGTATAATGTCTCATATATATATATATGGCTACACAATCATTCTTGCTCAGATGCCGGGCATGCCTGGCATGCCTGGAATGCCTCCATCGGGTGCAGCTGCACCCAGGTATAAGTAGCGACCTCGGCAGTGCCGTTTGTTTTGTGTTCGGGGCTGGGGAAGAACCAACAACGGATGGGTATAGGCTATAGTTAGTTTGGTCAGATTATTCAACAATGTATAAATATTATATATTCCATAATAACCAGAATATACATTTTCTCCATCTATTGATGGGCATATGATATTTTTCGAAGCAATGAGTTTGATTCAGCTATTATTAGTGTGCTGTTTTGATAGGACTTTACCTATCAGGACATCATTTTGAAGAGCCAGTTGCTCTTCGGGGTCTATGGGAAATTCGATGGGAAATGATGAGAACTTTCATTGGAAATTTGGGAATTTTCAGACAAACCATGGGAAATTAGAATTGAATGGGGTTCTGCATTTTTCAGACAAACCATGAAAAACCGAACTTTGATGCATTGATGACTAGGGTGTGCTTTGGTTTGAGACCAGAAACACACTGATTCTGGGTTCATTCATTAGTGCCTGATTTTGAGCCATTGCCATTTTTTCTTGAGTATTCAGCGTGTCCCTCTATCCACTTTATCATTGGACGCTTCGTGACTGGTGGTTTTTGTGACTGCTTGCAGCTCGCGCGTCGCAATGAAGGCCTGGAAATCCCCTGTGGTGTTGCGGCTTCTCTGCGTGTTAGCCCTGGCGTATGTCATCCGCCGCAGTCTCTCGTGGGTTTCCTTACCGCGTTTCTGTGGATACCTGGAGTGGCTATGGCCTGGAACCAATGTGGGTGCCATCGCCAGCCAATCCGTGGTCTTGGTGAGGGCTATGGACCTTTGGAGGCCATGGGCAAGGTCCCATGGATCAGGTTTTGTTTGGGACGCTGATGGACATATCGTGACCAACAGCCATGTGGTGCAGATGTCCTCGCTCTTAGCTGTGCACTTCGCCGATGGCGGCGCTTGCCGGGCGCAGGTGGTGGCCACATCTGAACGGTGCGATGTGGCGCTATTGAAGCTGAAAAACAGCAGCTGCTCTGGGCCTTCTGGGACTGCCTTTGAACTGCCAAAACCGTTGCCACTGTCCAAATCTTCACCAAGACTGGGTGAAGAAGTGATGGCCGTGGGGCATCCGGGCAATTGGGCCTGGCTGGTGGGTGTAGGTTCCGTCACCGGTGTGGGACGTGAGAGCTCCCGGGCGGTGCAGAAGTGGCTGGCCCTGCAGGATTTCCAGCGGCGCTGCGCGGTGAATGGCATGGTCTTTGCCTCGGTGCCTGCAGGGCCCGGCAGCAGTGGTGGGCCGTTGATCAATCGACGCGGCGAAGTCATTGGCATCACCACTTGGCAGTTCCAAAGCACGCCGCTGTTGACGGCTGCTGTAAGCACTTCCACACTTCAGGCTGCTTGGTAGGTTCAGTTCAATGTTTCTGCATGTTTGTTTTCTTTAAAACGGGATGGCGATTCCAAATCTATAACTTTTCTATACACTCTCCATCACTCTCCATGATTTTTCAGGGCTTGGCTCACTAACATGTCAGAGTCGTCAGGTCATCTTGCCACAGTTGAGGGATGAACACGGCGCCAAAGCCTCCAGCATTGGCATCGAAGAGCATTTGGGGGCAGCCAAGTTGGTATGGCCCCTGTCCACCAATGCAGGTTTGGGCGTGTCCTCCCAAGGTGTCAGGCTCTGGTGGCCCTCCATTTCCACCAGGGGACTCTGGTGGTTGGATGAAATTGTGGCGGTCAACACCACGGAGGTGCGTTCCGTGGCAGATGTCTTGGAGGTTGTGCAGCAGGCACCACTGGGATCCAAGCTGCAGTTGGAACTAAAGCGTTTTGGGATGAAACGAAAGGCCACCGCGGAGGTGAAATGTGCGCCGTCGCGGAAACGCTGGGGGCGAAGGCTGTTGCACCTGACCATTCGAACACTGGCAACGGCGCAGGTGGTGTTAGGGATGCATGACTTCGCGCGGACCCTACAGAAGGATGCGAAGGCCGTCCTTTCAACGATGCAGCAGATGAACAAATGCAATTTCTTCAATGATACTTTTAGAGATGACAATCTGAAGCAGATGGTCCTGGCCACGTCACGTTTTTTGGTGAAGGCAGATAGCCTTAAGAATCTGTGTTTTCCGCCAAAGTATGCTGCGAAATGTGCAATCCCTCAAGTGGCAAAGAAGAAAACATGGAAGAAGGTGAAACTGTTCGATATTTGCCGATTGAAATGCAATGCTCATTCTGTGGAGACATCCTCTTTCTGCTGCATGCACATGGGCAAAGCAGGCACTTGTCACATGATTTGGGGCAGCAATAGCACGGTCCCTGCTACACTCTCTGAAAGAGTGACTTCGACAATTTGCCGACCCATGCCGATACTGGACATCATAGGAGAGATGAGGATGCTAATGGCCTTGGCCCTTTCAGTCCTTCGAGATTGATATGTTTTCTGCTGACCCAAGATGACCTGCCTGGGGCGCCTCACCGCTGGATATGATGTTGAAGCCTTCACCTCGGCGGCTGAGCTGTGGAAAAGGTCTGCCATGACACGTCGAGGAGGAGAACGACCATTGTTTGGGCTGCGGAAAAAAATGCAGTGGAAAGGGATGTGGGATGGAAGTTGCCTGGCCAACAGAGGAGAGGAACGTCTCCCTATTCTAAAATGGTGACATGGCCAAAGAAACGTCAAATGATCTAGGCAGAACGTAGCATTTCGTGAACCGAGCTTTTGAGACTAGTCACCAAGCACATTGCTATTTTATGCTAGTTGGTGGTTTGGAACATGAATTTTATTTTTCCATATATTGGGAATTTCATCATCGCAACTGACGAACTCATATTTTTCAGAGGGGTAGGGCTCAACCACCAACCAGATACAATATTAACCATCATTAACCATATAATAACCATTAATATTAACACATATTAACCATATATTAACCAGGTATATTAACCAGTCATGTTCTTTTGTCATTGATAGTGGAGCCGCTCTGATCCAGGAGTCCAACAAGGTCCCTAGTAGGGCCGGTTTCAGAAAGTTCCGAGATGATACAGAAGTCGTTGCAAAACGGAGACTCCGAGACGCCAATTCTTGTTGAGATTTCATCTTAGTTTTCGTTGGCGAAATCCCCAATTTTTTGTAGTTAAATCATGTTAAATCATGTGAAATCCATCTAAATCCCCATTCTTGGTGGTAGTTAAATCATGTTCATCAACCCAAATCAACTTCAATCCCTTTGTTTTTGAGATTTTTTCTGCGGCAAATCGTGAAGTCCTCATTTTTGGTCAACCGAGGCCAGGAGATGAGGTCATCATCAAGGGCTTGGCCAAGGCTCCGGAGCTCAACGGCAAGAAGGCACCGGTTCCGGCAGCGACGGGTCGAATGATGGGTCACATTATAGCCAAATTGGAGAAATGGATGGGGAAATGGATGAAGAAATGGATGGAACTTTGGATGGAAATATGGATGGAAATATGGAAATCATATGAAATCATGATCCCAAGCTCGTTCTTTATCACGCAGCAGAGCCCAATTTCTGTCTCGTTGTGCCATTCCTTTGTTTTTCTACAATTTCTCTAGTTTGAAAGCAACTTTCCAATTTTGGGTTCTCTATGAGTTAAACCTGTGGTGATAATTGGTAATCTATAAACTGGCGAGGGAACTCACCTTTTCTTGAAGATTAGCCAATCCCATTCTGTGGGCCATATCTCTATTTAAATCTCAAAGTCTTTCAACAAACAAACCCCAAGAATCCCTGATTTTTTTTTGCAATTCTTAACCATTAATTATTATTATATAATAACATTAAATAACATGGAAAATCACCATGTAAATATCACCGCATTGTCGTTGTTGAACTCCCCCACAATTTGACGCGCCTTACGCGCCTTGCCTTACGCGCCTGGCACCAGTTGTGCCCGGCTACGCTTCATTTTGGATCAGGCCATGGTGGTGCCACCCACGGCAGAGGAGAAGAAGAGCCTGGAGGGTCCAGGGTCCCCAGATTTTCCCCAGTGGCGCCAGTGGGTTCCATGGGGGATCCCCAGTGGCTCGCTTAGGATGGTTTATAAAACATGATAAAACATGGAACAGCCAAAAAGTTAATCACTTTTCAAGGAGGTTTACTAAGATTTACTAAGTTTTACTGGGTACCCCCAGTTATCATCCATTGTTTTTCGATGGGTTTTTCCATAAACCATCCAGCTATTGGGGTACCTCCATGACTATGGAAACTCCCATTTCTTTTAACAAAACCGTGAGCCAAGGAGCTAGTGTCAAGGCTTTCCAAAGCACATATGATAGTTAGATGTCTTTGAAGACTATTTTCAAAATTGGGGCCCCAGGGCTTCATAGAAAGTGGCCAAGAGATTATCCTCTGGCAATCAGTTCCATGTCAAAGAAACAACACATGTTCTTCTTCTTTAAATGAGAACAGAATCTGTAAATCAACAGATAAGGAGGGATTTTGCAGCCAGCTTACCAGAGTGTCTTTTCAAAAATCTGTTGTTCAGTATTTCCCTAGACTGGAAGCCAAGCTCCAGCTACCGCTCTGCAGCTTTCTCCGCACTGCCCGGAGCTGAAGTCCGTGGCCTCATGCCATGGTGCGAGCTGGCGGGCCCAGGGCGAAGGCCTGGAAGTTGACCACCACACAGGAGCTTAAGTGGACAAGGTTCTTGAGGAGTACAGGTGGAGAAGTAAACCTCCCAGGAGATGTCAATGTGACAACTCATAAGGAACCACCTATTTGGGGTGAGATCGTGTGGATGGGTGTCTGACGCAGGGAAGCGAATGCCACTCAAGATCTCGTGGAAGCTTGGCTTGCTGTGCTCACTTGGAAATTCACCACAGCTTCTTCCAAAGCATTCTGATGCGGGGATCTATAATATCATACTTGGTGGCATAAACATCCAGATATTTTGATCTTTATCAGGGTACCAGGGTTTTCATGCATAGCCATCTTTGCATGTTGTTGGGCTTGGCCCCTCCCGTTCTATGGTGGTTGACCTCCCTTGGATGTGTTGCCCCAGCCCAGGAGCAGCCAAGCTGCGTGGCCGTTGGCCAAGCGGCTTGGAACAACTCTCAGAGCTTCGAACGAAGAGGCAAGGGGAAATGGCTCTGGGTCAAAACAAAGGGCCCTGGAACAGTCAGTGAAACCATGCTATTTGTAAGTACCCGACACCGGGATTTGTAAGATGATGCAAAATCTTCCTTTTGGGATGTTCTTGCCACATTTCCATCCTTGCAACGGCTGCTAGCAACCTCCTAACCCCGGGCTGCAATTGTATTCTCCTTGTGCCACCATTCATCTTTTGCCAAGACGTGCCCCCCACGACTAAATGTCCCAGCCCTAGCTGTGTGAGGCTAACGCCTTTGGATCCAGTTCTGCTGTGCACCACGAATAGCGGCATGGCATCAACAGACTTCGTGTGGTGGTTGGATTGGCTTGGGTGCTTGAGTGGTGATGATGGGTGTTTAGAGTGGGCGTGCTGCTGGGTGTGTTCATTCTAGAGTTTAAATGATTTTCAACGTACATTGCCAAGGATATATTTTGTCCAGATCCAAGTTACTTTGACAACCAAATGCCAAAGAACACGTTGTTTTCTTTCAATGAACCGCAAACGCCTCCAGATGGAGAAGGAACAACTTGACCACAATTGACTTTACTAGCAATTTGTTTGCCCCACTAGGCACGTTCAGGACGCAATCTGCCTGAAGATATAATATTCGATCAGAAGAGCCGTCCTTTCACGATTTAAATTTGTGTCAATTTGGAAAAGAGATATGACACCGACAAAAACAAAAGGGTCCCCTCCCTTATATCAATGACTTGGGTTGAGATTTTCGACTGACTATAGGGCTATCATAGGGGTCTCCAACAAAGATGCGTGTGATCCATTTTTCATCATTGTTCAATCCTTTTAGGGACCCATATTTTGACATTTGCAGCAGCTCCTTTGGTGGACGTTGACCCCTTTACTTCAGCCGTTGAGGTGCGTGTGAAAAAGCTGGCCATTGGCCCATGGCTGTCATGGCACTCCAAGCAGCCGTGCGTTCCAAGGCGCACCGCTGCCATCAAGTTCACAGTAAATACTGTAGGATCCACCACAGTGGTGAAGTTGTGTTTTCTTGTTTAATTGTATTTGTACCCCTATTTTAACCCTACTTAGGATCATTGAAACATATTTAAACATAGAACTTAGCCTCCCAAATCGTTTTTCTAATTGGTGACAGTGGCTATGGCACCTATGGCACTGTCAAAACCTGCCAGGTTTCACCGGATGAATTTTTGTGGAGTCCCATCTTGCGGGGCGCTGTTTGGCACAAAGCCTCTGCGGCTTGGACCCGAAGCGCCATGGAATTTGCTGAGGATCTACTTAGATAGGCCATGGGACTATTTAACTAGTTAGTAACTGGATATTGAACCAGTTATAATCCAATTCCTAAGCAGTTAAGTTATACAGTATAAGTAATACCAGGAGGGCCCATCTAAGTAGGTGTTTGTCCATTCATGACAATTTTTGTGGTATATCCGGTATATTGATGATCTTGAATCATTGAACCTTTTGGGCGCTGTGAAGAATGAACGGCCCCACACCTACGAGTGTGTTTTTGAGCGCCAGGTGGAAAAAACATGTCAAAAATCACAGAAATGATGACCTTCATTTTGTTTGCAATGGCCTGGTTCAGTACTTTACTATATCTGAGCCTGATCTGACATGCTGATGTTCAAGGTTGTCCATGAAATTCCAATGGCCTGTTGCTTTTTCGTGCCATGCCTTTGGGACTCCCTTATATTATAAATAGTACTGGAAGCTTGCTGAAACATTCTCCATTGGGTTCCAAGAGTTTGATTGTGAACAGAGACATTTCCAGGCAAGGCAAGTTGATTTTGTGAATGTAGAACCAATCGCTTGTGGTTTTAACCCTGCAAACCGCTACCCAGCCGCTACCCTAAAAAAGCCAGATCTAGTACATTCCACGTGGAGTTCTGGGGGCTGTTGATCTCTGGTGCGACCTGGCATTCTGAGGCAATCCTTTTTGCCTTGCCTCAGAGACGACTCGAATTTGGCGCAGCCTGCTGACTGAATGTTGGAAGAGGTAGAGCAGGTAGAGCTGTTCGGCAGAAGGTGGTCTTGCAGGTGTCCAAAAGCACTTCCTTCACAGAATGTGGGCCTTTAAATCAAGTCCTCCTGGCAGCTGTTTGTCGCCAAAGTTGTGGGTGAAACCGCCATCACTGGTGGGGCATCCCAGGTCAGCGCCAGCGCTGCAATCTCCACCTCCCACAGCTCCTGGCAGTGGGCGCAGTCGCTCCTCAGGAGCCTGGCAGAGGTGGCTGTGGGCAGAAGGGCCGCTGGCAACCACAGATGTTGGGCATTTTCAGCACATCATCCAACTTTGGGACACCCAATCTATTCCAATCTTCAGCTGCACCTATCTAAAACTTGTACCACAAACTCTGCTGATTCCTGGGTGGCCACAGGTCAAGCAGCGTTTGAATCTTGTCATTTTCAATGCGGCTGGCACCGCTGCTGGCTCTAATGGAGCGCACTGGCAGATGGCGGTGCAGCATCTGAAGAAACTTGGCGTTTGCCGAAGACTGGCATCTAATCCCAAAGGAATATTCACATTGAAGCTGAACTCAATTCTAGGGAGCAGATTCTTCAGGATTCTTCAAAGGGTCTCCAAAAATCGCTGGTCTCCTTTATCCGCTGTCATCGTCCAGTGTTTTTCGCCGAGGCGTTTGGAGCATCGTTTTTTCGTTCCGGACGAAGTGAGCTTCCTCGCGGTCTTTAAATCGTTCCAGGTGGCCCCCAGAATGGAATGGTCAATCCAGTGGTGGTTTGGGTTGGTGGTTGGTGGTTTAAAGTCGCCCCTTAATGCCCCTTAATGCCCAGGGTATTCTCACTTTGGGTCCTTAGACTTCAAGCCACCAACCCAAAGCACTGATCAAACATTGAACCAATTTGTTGATTTCGCAGTTCTTTATTCGATCCTTACTTGCCGAATGTACCCCAGCCCTATTATAGTGACCTGCAACACGTCTGCTTGTAGGTGACTCAGCAGTCCTGGGACATTGCCTTCCGTGCCTTGACACCACACTGGTGGAGTTTGTCATCAGAGGTTTTTCAGGGGAACATGCATCATTGGTGACAGGATCCTGGAGTTTGGGATGTTGGCTGACCATGTGGAGATTCCTGCTGCTCAGGTCTTCTATTGGAAGATGGTTTTCACTATTTTCAATCAAAGGTCGGGGGCTTCCAGAGATGGGATGAAGCCTTAATGGGAGTCGCGTGGGCGAAACAAGTGACTTCACTACCATTGGATTCTTTTTTAGATTCCGTACTCCACATTTGGGCAATGAAACGAGTAGCATAGATGGCTAAAGCCTTGCGTAGATCACTTCATATTTTTTCTCCCCCATTTGTGGGACAGCGGCTTCGATAGAATTAGATTTGCCAATGTTTTTTTTTTGCCAAGCTTCGAAACTCAGCTGGGAATCTAAAACCACCCCTTTAGAACATATTAGAACATCATTCCAAATAACATGTTCAGTGATTCCCACGATGTTTGCCTATGTTTTCCATGGTTTTTCCAGTGCTTCGCCTGGATTTGTCCCATTTTTCCCACGGATTTGTCTCCGCTGTCCGAGACCGTGACGGCCTTCCTGGGCGGTGCGAGTCGACAGTGGCGTTTCGCCATCCTTCTGCAAGAGCGACTCAGAAAAGCAGGCGGAACTGGCGAGAGGATGAAGCTTTTGTTGTTGAAACCCCAAAAAATCCCAAAAAGATAGGGGGCCAATTGCAAGACCAACCATTCTGTGGAAGATATATTTTTTTAGTATGATATAGTCATAGTACAACGGATATATGATATGATACAATCACGAGTATGGTATTCGGGGTATGTCAAAAAATGAGGTATACCCGGTATACCCCAAATTATAGCCATGTTGTACGGAAAAGGATAAGAAACCTGTGGATGAAATCGTGTACCCATGTGTATATTGGCAACCCCGGATGAATGGTAATCCACTAGGCTGTTGAAAATGGGGGGTGCCAGTCTAGGTGCAAGTTGTCACTAGGGAATTCCCCTGATTAATCAACAAGGGTTTATTAATCCGGGGTTGACAGTAGGGATGGTTAGATCCTGTTTGAAGAATGGTGATTGCAGTAATTATTACCCTCTGGCAAACTAACATAACTATGGAAAATAACAATTTTCAATGGGTCAATCCACTATAAATGGCCATTTTCAATAGCTATGTTAATTTACCAGAGGATAGAGGCTAGAACAGCGAAACAGTGCGGGTGAATACGCCCAGTTGATGTTTGGACTGGAGGCTTTCCCGAAGAGTTTTCCATGACGTTTCACTTTTCATAGGCATTTTCAGGTTTCTGTAGACCCCGAAACGCTTGGATTTCAAACATTCGGATTTCCAAGCAGATATCCTTCAAACATCAACTCAGAGACTCAGTGAACCATGCAACTGACATACCTTTTCCTTCCAAATCCCATGGAGTTCCGACATGTTTCGAACTTGATCCACCAGTGAGACCCTGACCCGATGAGGCCTGGAAAACGATCCAGCGCTGCAACGGGGTGTGCTGAAGACCCAGGGATCAGTGGGGCAGTGGCGACGAGTCTTCAAACAGCTGAAGCTCGATCAAAGCGATGGAGGTTCGGGCTATGTCAAACTACTGTGGGAGATCAGTGGTTTGATCTATCCATGGATGATGGTGAATCTATCCATGAAATTCATGATGGATACACGATGATGAAATGCCCTTCTTTTCCGAAATTGGATTTTGAATTTGTTATGGCTCCCATGGTGAGCTGAAGGATTTTGGGGCTGCCTTCTTAAAGGCGTTGCAACTGCTGTTTCGTCGTGAGATGAACATACAGTAAGTTTGCTGCCAGTTCAGCTTCAGAATCCAACAAGACCTTTGAATCCTGAGCTGCAGATTCAAAGGACTTGTATAGATATGTACAGAAAAAGCTCAAAAGCTCTGTATTTCTTTCATAGTTTCCACATGTTTCCACTTTATAGAAAAAGATGATAAAGCTCTGTTAAGGACCTCTGTTATATGTCCCATGTTTTTCGTATGTTTCAATAGTTTCCACAAGTTTCTTTAATAGTTTCCACATGTTTATCAACAAATGCAGGAACTCTCCCATGACCAAGGACCGTGGACCCATCTGATGCCGTACGTCGCCTGGATGATCCCCAGATCTTTCATACGGGGGGATCGGCCCCAATTTCTGTGTCCTTTGGGATACACAAAATCTCAATCGAAACAGGATGAAACAGGATGAAACAGGTGCATAGTGCATATTGTAGAAGATCTTGCTACATAGCTCTGACCTTTTTTCCTTACTTTGGGCTTTTACACCATTTTACACCCGCAAAAATCATAGTATCACATACTTGCCAAAAAGTCGACAAGCGAATCCGATTTGAAATTGCTGGGAATACACAGATTTTGTGTGCTGTTTGTACTTGGGACTCCTTTTATCCAACTTTCTCTGGTCCTTGCGCGGTCCCAGGTGCTTCCAACGGCTTGAGCGCCTGTGTCACTGCACGGCAGTGGCAGCAAGGGCTGCAGCTACTGGAGCAGCTGAGGAGGTGCCTCTGACCAGGTACATCAAGTAATATGCTTGGGGGTGAAAAACCATGTGACCCTGTTCATTGTTCATCAAATCTACAATCATTTGGGGAGCTTTTATTGGATTTTGATGTTGAGCCATACTATATGAATTGCTCTGATTCCCAGTTTTTGTGGATTCGACATACCGTACCCCTTGTTCTTATTGGTCATACATGGTGATTCCGCCTTCGAACTGAATCGTTTGAACATCCAGCAGGCGCTGGCAATGCGACCTGGTGTGTCTGCACGGAGCGGCCAGCTGCCTTCGCTGGCCTCAAGCGCTGTGGCTGTTGCGAAGCAGCTGGAAGAGCAGGCGGTGACGCCTTGGGGGGTGGGATGGGATGGGATTGGATGATTCAATGGTCAGTTTAGTATAGTGTATACTTTACCCTCTGGTAAACTAACAGTTTGCTATTGAAAATGACCCATGAACATAGTTGATTTACCCATTAATAGCATGGTGATTTTCCATAGTTATGTAAACGTTTACCAGAGGGTAGTACTTCAGTCATGTAGTGAAGCCCATCATTTTTAATCCACAACCCACTTCAATTAAAGTACTATTTGGATTCCATTTGGTTTTACACCAATACATGAAACAAGTTTAGGTTTCTGATAAGGATAATGATCCCAATTTCCTATCCTGCAGATGAGTGGTTCAACCACCACCCAGTTTTTCGATGTCTGGTGACAGCGGAACCAGGATGCAACGCGACGTGGTGGGCTTCGGTACCCTGATGAGTGTCTTGGCCAATCCACGGTCCGCTTGAGTCGTTTCCTCCATGGAACCCGCTGCCGATGTTTTCTTAGTTTCCACCCCGTGCCAAGTGCCTTGGGATGATGAAGAAACCAACTATAATAATGTGGGTAAAAAAAATACCATAAACCATCCCCCAAATCACCATAGATAGGTGGTATAAACCATTCCCAAATGGGGGGTTGACTATTGTTTTACCATGTAACAACCCACATTACTTCCCAGACTTGCAAACAGTGCATGAAGACGAAGTCAATGTGTTGATATCCCACCAGTCCTTCTCAGGTGCAGCCGAGTCTGAATGGCCTTTGACACTGAGTTGTTTGCAAGAGATGTCTTACCACAAGGCCGCATGCAAGCTGGGAAAAATATGAAAAAAGCTGCAGTAGATTTTGGTTGATGTGTTGGTTGATGTGAATCCGCTGACTGATACACGAGCTAAAACTCATCGACTAAAAACGGGGGTTGAAACGCATAACCAGCCAACAAATTGAAACAACTTGGAGGTTTCAGCTCAGAGATTTGATGATTGATGATGTAGACATATTACAAATCATTACAATATATCAGCATATATCAGCATACAACCAACCAACAACTTGGGAATTTCAACTCATGGCCCCTGCTGCCTTGGTAGGTCTCCACCTCGCGCGTGGCGCGCAACGCGGCGCTGGGCGCCGTGGGGTCGACGTCGTCGTCGACGTCGTCGAAGATGTCGACGTGGCGCCGCGCAGTGCAGCTGTTTGGGATGGAAGAGCAGCCAGGTGAACTTGCAGGGGATATGATGAGATGGGTTTGTTTGGAAAGATGGCATTGGGTTAACCATTCATCCCCAAAACTCATCATCAACCAACTGGGGTTTAGCAATTTTCCCATTCAGGGGTTGGTAACTGTCCCATTTTGGGAATATTGGACATCACCCATTTGGTATATTCCCAATGAAATAGCCATTTAAAAACGGGATAATGATCAGCAAAACCATTGGGTAAAAAGGGGTACACGACATTTTCAGACAAAGCCAAAATGATGACACTTTCATACGTTCCTAGTTAACAGGGGTTGGTAACTGTCCCATTTTGGGAATATTGGACATCACCGTAAATAGTAAGTAGCCATGAAAAAGACCATATACCGATCATGGTTGGGTGATGTGAAAAATGGGGACATTTAATGACCCACGACGGGTTTGTTTGGAAAGATGGCACCCCAAAATTCGCTGGTGACTCGGCAGATTCAATATATTTCAATATTAGCTATCTGATGCTTTCTGCATTTTCAAGCTTCACTGGCCATAAGTGGAGGTATCGTTTTTATGCGATGCCGAAGACTCGGTACACTTGTTTCACCATGGCGAAACTGGCATGTAGACGTTGTGATCGAAGCAAGAGCTTCTCTGTTTGGTCCCGGGTCCTTGGATGAGGCTGCCAACTTCCCCCATGTGGGTATGGATCAATACCTATTAATTCCATTTTTAGGGGGATGAACATCCATTTACCAGCTATTTTGATGTTCACCAGGGGTACACGGTTTTGACACACTGCCATGTTTTCTTCTGCTTGCCCCTGTGCGACGGAAGGTGAAGTGACCTTTCGCGCTTTGCTGGCTGCCTTAGAGGAAAATGGCGAAGAAGCCAGGGCCCTGCAGTTGTTGTGGGAGGCGGACTCAGCAGGACCAGATGCGAATCAGCCGTTGGGGATACCATGATGTGGTTGGCTCAAGGATTTATTGTGACAATGATTTGGGGATGGTATTTTTCAAAGGAATATATGATAATCCTTGAGTTTTTCCTGATCTTCTTATAACAGTTGTGTCATTTTTCAAGAAATTGAACACTTGATCTGAGCCCATCCAATCCACCAGGTCTCCTGATTTCCGCAGGAGTCGTGAAGTCCAGTTCTTTCTACCTCTGGGCCTTCGCGCGGCTGACGATTTCAGACCCTGAATGCCTGGCTGATGCGCCACTGGAACTTTAAGGAATTCCAGGTAAAAGAACAATGGACCCCCCAGAAATGGGATTTGGAAGATGACTTTTCCATGTTTTCATTTTTCCGGACTTGGAAATTGGATGAAATTGGATTTTGGTGGTTTCATGTTAGTTTCCACCCAATTTTCAGTGCAGACAATGTTTGACACATGGTTTTACCCCCCCTCCCAAAGATTTTGTTGGCCTCCTGAGGCTGCAGTTCGCCCTGCGCGGTCTTAAATCTTCCACTTGTGTGCCACAGGACCAAAGCCTGGGAACGGAACTTTCTCAGGAAAGGGGACGCCTGAAAAGATCATAGGTCACTGGCACTATGAAATGAGCATGTTGGCACTGTGCGCCAAATGTGGGTTTGTTCATGGGTTCTCCAAAAGTAGGATACCTCATACCTCACATCATCTCAAATCCATTTGTCATGGTTTTTCCTTCAATTTTACAATTTTGGGGTGTACCCGTGTACCCAATTTCTGGACAACCCAATATGTAGATGGCCGCATCCAAGGAGCTGTCCACCTTGCTTTGGTCATCGTCTTCTTTGGGCGCCAGTCTCTTGGTTGGGTCATGGGCAACGGGAAACCAATTGATTCCGGTGAAAGCTTCAGTTTGTGCTCGGTTGTTCATCTTTTGCTTGTTAAGGTTACAGTCTTAAGGCTACACCTCATTTTCGGAGAAAAATCCAAATGTGTTTAGGCAACGAGCAGTTCACGCAGTTGATCGCCGAGCAGGCATTGCATCAGCTGTGACTTGCCAGGCAGTAGGAGATGGGGATGCCACGGTTTCCTAAAATAGTGGTACCTCAATAGCTGGATGGTATTTATAATGGAAAAACCTGTTAACATATGGAAATATGGATGTTTTGGAGGTACAGTACCCATATTTTAGGAAACCTCCATATGATGAACATCCAGCTACGCCAGCTGTACCAGATTGTTTTTTGCTGTGCCTGTCACGGTTCTGATACATTTCCCAAAATGAGCAACTGGCTGTGAAGTAGGTAACCGAGTGCTGCAAAGCTGATTGATCTGAAGGATTTTAAAGGCAATCATTAATGTCACGGTTTTAACAAAGAGAACTAGAGAACCACCACTGCTTTGGTCTGTTACTGGGTCAATTTTCAGCAAAAAAACGGAAGAATTGCAACATCGCATTGAGTATCAGCAGGAAGTTAGATGTCTGGGGCAAGTTGTTTGGAAGTAGAATTTCTTCCCTCCAAGGTCCGGCTTCAGCTTGGGCGATTTGCTTTTCCTCACCCTGGGCGCCTGTGACCTCTTGACGGAGTCCGTGGTCAGTGCAGCTGCAGTAGACCTTGGCCGAGAGCTGGAGAAGGCGGGTGCAAGGGAGTACCCTCCGGTGTCATCAAACCATGGCAATGGAAATTCCTCGATTTGTAGATAACTTTGCCACAAAAACCACCCTTTTATGAGGATTTCCTGGCCAAGTTTGATGACGCCGGAGGGTAATTCTTTAGTTCTTCAAATCCCAACATCCAATTTCAGCATTCTAGCGGCATGTTGGACGTTAAAACCTGGGTTGCTGGGTACTAAATGACTACAGCCAAGTGACGCCAGGAGATGTTGCGCCGCTTCCAGCGCTTTGAAGCTCCAAAGTCACTGAACCCTGGCAGTCTGAAGGCTGAAAGTGCGGCTCTTGCAGAGGACATCCAGTGCAGCTGTCTAGTCCTCCAGGATGGCAGTGTTACTGTTGAAAGGGGACTTGTAACAGATCAAATAGTCACAGTCTTGTATAGAGTCCTGGTAGGTATCATTCTATACGATCATTCTATATGCTAGTCTATATGTATTCATGAATTCTTATCATATAGAATGACACCTACCAGGACTGGGCACAAGCATTCCTGCAACTGTTATAAGTGTGATCTATCCAAAGCATCTCACACAAAATACACAAAGACTCAAGAGAAAACATAGAAAAAGCTGCAAAGCTTTTGAATCTTTCAAACCTTGCCATTGAAAACTGGTTGGTGGTTTGGAACATTTTTTATTTTCCCCAATAGTTGGGATGATGATCCAATCTGACGAACTCCATCATTTTTCAGGGGGGTAGGTATATCACCAATTAGAAAAAGTTTCCTGCAACTTGATTGCCCCACATGGTCAGGACATGCTGGGCGTGGTCTGGGCCTTGAACTTGGCCCAGATGGGCACCACGCTCTATGCAGCGGCCAGCCGTGCCATGCGAAGGTGGCGCTGGGGCCGCTGGGGGGTGGAAACTGGGAAGATACCCATGGTGAGATAAGAATGATGTAGCGGTATAGCAGTCAGGGGACCTGACTATAGAGCATATCACATATATCACCTACTTTTCTTGGTTCAAAGTCCAATGTGCCCGGCGCACGCAGCTTCAAGAGCCCATTCTTGGTGGTTCGAAGCTGGGATGGGATGGTCACGTGATGCGATGATCGAGATCGCCCCAGCCCCAGTGGCCCCCGGCAAAGGTTGGCCCATCGCTTGGATGGACAGAGCGATTTGCAGCAGCCGGCGATCGCCAAGGTGGGACTGAAAGCTTCAGGGCATTTGTTTTTCTTTTTGGGTGGTTGAGTCCATTGAGGTGAATACATTTTCTTTTTGTGTTTGACCTGTAAATACAGGTTATGTTGAATGGATTTACTTCCTGCGCATCATAAATCATAGTGTTTCTCCTTCTTCAAGGGCTTCGCATTAGGGTCAGTAGGACGTGTTTCTTGTGAATTGTTTGGCCAGGGGATGGAGGGCTGGTCAGATCTGCCGACCTCACCCTGGCAGGTGAATGAAACTGTGACACTTCAACTTTCCAATGATCAACCTGAGCTGCTCGGCGAACAACGGGAGAACTTTCAGGTAGCCTCTGGTAATTCAACAGTTTGCTATTGAAAATGGCCCAGTCGAAATAGTGGATTTACCAATGAAAAATTGTTATTTTCCATAGTTCTGTAAACGTTTACCAATGGCAATTTCTAGTTGATTTACCCATTAATAGCATGGTGATTTTCCATAGTTATGATATTTTATGATCTTTGATAAACATTATAGCATAAATGGCCATTAATAGCATGGTGATTTTCCATAGTTCTGTAAACGTTTACCAGGCCGGGTAGAGTCTGGAGATCCCACGGCCATCCTCCGCAGGTTGCACCCCTTGGGCGATCGGCTCCTGATTCTCAAGCCCTGCGGTTGGGAGACGGCCGGTGCCATGGAGGATGCCAAGCAGTTACCGCAGCACCTGCAGGTGCCGTGGTGTGGCCGAAATGACTGGAGGTGACATGGGAAAGCCATAGCCATAGGAAAAACCAATCACTTAGAGGTTATAACTGGGATTATAGTATAGATAACTGGGGCAAACACTGGGGTTAAATTGGGGTGGTAAGTTTTGAAACCTGAATGATGAAGTGGAAAATTGACATTTGGATATGATTTTGGGTGAGGTTTGAAATGGTTACCTGGTTACCAGCGTTGAGGAAGCCTGCGAGGTCAGGACCGACTTACCACCATTTCGTCTCAAAGACCGAGGTCGGTGCAGCTTTGAGACAAAAAAAAAGCTCAGGCAGCATGGAGAAACCAAGTCCTAACTACCCCATGTTTGCAATCTATAAACATAGCCAAGCAGAACACCTTTGAGATCATGCAATGATACGACAGTTTTAGAAGATGAAGAGAAAGAGGGCAGCTTTGGGCCAGCCCTCTCAGCACCGTGGAAGATAGAAGAAGGTCTGCAATACTGAAACGGACTCTACTGACTATTGAGATTCCCCCCAGAAAGTTTCAGTTCACTCCTCCAACTTGCAACTCCCAGAGGTTTAAGTTCAACATTTCCAGGAAATCCCCATCTTTCAGCTGTGAAATCCCCGAAAGTCCCATCTTTCACCGGTGAAATTCACCGGTTTTCTGCTGGGATCCCGCCATGGCCCCCACGGCTGCGGCTGCGGCGCCCGTTGCGCGGCGCGTCGTGGCGCGCTCGGCGCTGTCGGGGCAACTGCTGGGCTCCGCTGAGTCAGTGGAGGAGGTCCAGCAGCAGATCACGCGGCAGCTGGGAGTCTCCAGTGCCTTGGGCTCCAGCTGGGAGTCTCCAGTGCTGAGGTGACTTTGAAATTGGGTAGGGTTGAAGCCAGCAAAATCTAAGAAATAATTTGGATTAATTTGGGTGACTTTGACATGGTTTAATGTGGTTTCATCAAGAAATTCCAAGAAACAAATGGGGATTTAAAGCAAACATATGGGTAAAGCAACTGGGATTCCTTAAGCAGGTGGCTCAAACTGGGGGAATCAAACTGCAAATGAAACTGGGGGAAGCGTGGGGTGGTTAAATAGGATTTCTTGAACTTTGCGGGCCACTAGTGGGGGTAGATGATCATTTTTGTCATTTTTCATATAATTCTTGGTGTTTGACATGGAATTTACCATGTCATAGCAGGGTTTCACGCAGGATTTCCACCACACTGAGGGAAGCCTCCTGAGGCTACTGCCAAGTGCTTTTTGCCGACGATGATCCCTGCGAAGTGCGCGTGGCGCTTCAGTCGCAGGCTGGAGCCTTCCCAGCCGGCCATTGCTCGTCATGACGACTGGCCAACGTCACCTTAAAATAATGATGTCTGCGGACACCCCAAAAATATCTCAGTATAAAATGAGCTGTCTTTACTTGTTGTTGAGTGATTCTAAATCCTTCAGAATTGATAGGAGTGCTGGAGCTTAAGCAGTCTTTCCGAAGAACTATTGCAGGTGAATGACTTTGATGCTGAACTGCTTTCGGCCGCAGAGGAGGGTGCTGAGCAAGTGGAGGAGAACCCGGCATGGTGGGACTTCACGAATTTAGTGTGGCTTTATGGCACCAGTGTCGCATCAGTGCCTGTAAACAAAAACCCAGAGCTGCAAAGACGGGATCCGGAGCAAGGAGCTACTTCGCCACTTCCAAAATCCCAACTGTGCCTTCGGCTGCAGACAGTAGGGTGTTTTTTCATGGTGGTTGGTAGGTTTCCAAGTAAACTCGAATATGGCTTTGTGCAAAAGTAGGGCACCCCAAAATCCCATGGTTAGCGGTCATTTTCCCATTTCCGGACAAGTCCATATGACCTGAAGTTCCAACTTTTCCATGTTTCTGTCAGGCAATTTTGAAATTCAAGTCATATCATGTCATATCCAGGTCCTTGGGACCGGAAGCAGCATCTGCCCGTCTTTTTCTTGCGTCTGAGGTGTTGATGAAATGGAGAGGACTCCACTTCTCATCGCCAGCAAGGTGCATGTGTTGATTCAAAGCGCTTGAGAAAATCTACCAAGCACGCGGTCAGATGTTATAAGCTTCAAGTACTCTTGCCTTGCAAAGCCTTGCACACACATTCAGAACTCTGGAACTCTCCACAGGACAACTCACGGCAAAAAATGAAAACTTCTGCCGCAGAGACTCCGTCAACTTCTTAAGTTCTTAGCAACAAAACATAACAAAACTAACTTTCATTTTCTTCGAGTTCATTGATTCATCCGTTCATTATGTGAAACATTCTCAAGGTATCAAGGTTTAATCCATGAAATCAGAGGAACGCATCCAGTTCATCAGATTTCCGCAGGCGGGGCACCTGGATGCGGTGCGCTGTCTCTTGGAAGCCCAGGCCGAGGTGAACCGCAGCAGCGCCTCGGTATTGCCGAGTCAGGAGATTCCACCCGCTTGGTGCACATTGGATTGCACACAGCAATGACCTTTCCCCGGGAAGATCATCCATCATTCTTATTTCCATACTGTATATCTGTACATCTACAAATTTTTGCACTAAAGAAATACGCAACTTGATGCAACTTACGATGATCGCTCCTTCTGGTTGAATGACCACACCCATCTTCATTGACCAAGGTGCCCAGGGCTACACCCCGGTGGGCGTTGCAGCGTATCGCGGCGACCTGGAGGCCTTGTTGGTGGATGGATCGAAGATAGGTTCTGATGCTGACATCAACCAACACCCATTATAAAATAATTGGTTCTATACCCTATAATGGGTATAAGCCATTATAATATAGTGACATCAACCACCCATTATAATATGATCATCAACTTCCCGATTGAACAGCCATCATGGTTGGTTTTATATCCTCATTATATATATGTCATCCCATTTATACTCAATCTTTGGTGCTTAAGCGTCCCTGCTTTATATCCCATTATATCAAAAATTATCTCTCATCACGGCTGGTCTTCCATGTGACATTATCCATATTTTAAGGACATCTCATGGTTGTTTGGTTTCTATCCCATGAATATGACATGGTTTCTCATTATTATAAGATTTATAAGCTCAGCCATGCGCTGTTTGACATGATTTCTGGTTTCTCATGGTTGGTTTCTATCCATTCATATCCCAGTATTTTTGTTTCGCATGATCTCTCCCAAGTATGGTTGGTTGGTTGATTGGTTGGTTGGTTGGTTGGTCGGTCGGTCGGTTGGTTGGTTGGTTGGTCGGTCGGTCGGTTGGTTGGTTGGTTGGTTACTGTCCCTTAATACCCCACGTGACATCACCCAGTTCCACCAGCGACGCCGCAGATGTTGGACAGCTTGGTGGCCGCTGCTGCGGACATCGAGAAGGCCTCGCTGCGGGGCTTCACAGCGCTGCACGGGGCGGCGCATGGCAACAGCGCGGCGGTGATTGGGCGGCTCCTGGAGGTGAGGGCCAACCTGGAGAGGACCTGGTGGGGATGGGGGGCTTTTGGGGGAGTTAACCATGGTTACATGATGTTGAAACATGGGAACAAGGTCAACAGTTTCTTGATATATATATATATCTGGAGTTTTATGTTGGTGAAGTACAGTATATTACAGTACTGTGGTCAGCAGTTCCATGTCCATATGGATATTATGGATGTTGGAGGACAATCTGGGGCGGAAGTTGACTTCAGAAAGATGGGAGAGGTTTGAGCGAAAATTGGAAGCATTTCGGGAATAAGACATCCAATTTTCAGAAATCTTTGCCAAGAATCCGAGAGAAACTATAAGAAACCTGAGAAAATCCATAGAAAATCCATGAACTCATCATTTTTCCACGGCCCAGTTTCCATGGTCCAACCTTTGGTGGCCGTGGCCGCCACCAGGACCACGGTGCGTGGAAAGACGGCGCTGTGCATCGCCTCCGAAAAGGGCTTCAGCGAGGTGGTGCGCTGCTTGCTGGACGCTGGTGCCGATGCTCGAGTTGCGGAGAAGTGGATGGCAAAAGGGGGTTGATCCATGGTCTATAACATAACATACATAACTATGGTCGGCCATACCTGATATATATCTGATATCATTTTGATCTCGTGGTTTTGCTATGTTTTGGTTGTTGTTGGATCTTCCTTTCCGGCAATCCAAGGGAGAAGCCAGTTTTCAAGGAACTTTTCTGGTTCCCAAATTCTAGGGGATCAGTTTTTTTGCTGAAGAACATGAATATATACATGGTATATACCTGGTATATACTGCCTAAATATGATCAATATAGAAGGCTTATAGAAGGCTCTCTATACAGGTATCAGCAACAAAAAGTAGTTGGCATACATTGGGGAAATTGGCACCAAGCAGGATGAAGGGATTCACTTGCTCGCTGCTCTTTTTCATCACTGCACGCGAGGAGTGCACAAATAAATGCCGATTGG
>Ga0126342_10003709_pt1 | contig 25505 bp, 20 predicted proteins | sample Cyp1metagenome_FD_92528 | JGI IMG/M metagenome (GOLD analysis project Ga0126342, IMG submission 92528) | Coral microbial communities from Lord Howe Island, Old Settlement Bay, Australia - Cyphastrea 1 metagenome | ecosystem: Host-associated > Invertebrates > Cnidaria > Coral ... | reverse complement strand
CAGAGGGACAGAGGGACAGAGAGAGAGAGAGAGAGAGAGGGAGAGACAGAGAGAGAGAGAGAGAGGGAGGGAGGGAGGGAGGGAGGGAGAGAGGGAGAGAGAAGGAGAGAGAGAAGATGTGAAGATGTGAAGATGTGAAGATGTGAAGATGTGAAGATGTGAAGATGTGAAGATGTGAAGATGTGAAGATGAGAAGATGAGAAGATGAGAAGATGAGAAGATGTGATGAAGATGTGAACATATGAAGATGTATAGCAAACCTCCACCTTTCACCCTTCGCTCAGACGCTCTCGGGAAACTTGAACATGAAGAGGTTTATTCAACAACAATGGACAAATTGCAAATCAAAATGGTGAATTCAACCAAAGTACATCAACATAAAATATATCTTAAGTAAAGTGCAATTTTTCTTGGTTTAAATCCTACCAGTCGAAACTCAAGACTTACCATTACAGAAAATCGTGGAGAGATCTTGGAGTGGGAGGCAAATAATCAGTCTTTTTAAAAACATGCGACCAAAGAAACGACCATCCATACAATTAGCCTGTGGCAAATTGTTACACAAATGGGGAAAAATAATTGGTAAATGATCGATTTCAATCTCAATTTTTCATGGCTATTTTAGAGCGTAGTCGCGGTGCATTTCATTTTTGTGCCCTATATGTGAAGATATCTATTTTTCATGCAGGGAGTGTGGTCGGATCATCGCACTTAGCAACTAGTTAACAACCCTGGCTAGCAAGTACTCTAAGGGTGTGTCGTCCTATTTAGAAATGGGTATAACCGCAGTTCCTAACCATTTCCTAAGCGGGGTGGGGTGGTCCTCCGAGCGTTGGGGTCACGATGAATTTCCAAATGGTAACTCATCCTAAAATACAGGTACTGCACCATACAAACCATATTTTGGGGGTATATATCCCCTTACATAGCCCTTACATAGCCCTTTCATAGGTCTTATTTTATGGTAGGTACCTCCAATTTCTTCGGTCGTGCTGCTGGCAGCCTTTGGAATTCCGCAGTTGGGCCGTCAGAGCCTGCAAGTTGGATGCGACATGGGACGTTTACAAAGTGGGCCCCCGTTTACGATAGCTAAGTTGGTGAACATAACCCAACAATTTATGGTTCATAATAACTATAACTATAATTATAATATAGATGTAGTTATGTATATATATAAGATTAACAATATTCATGAGATCTATATAGTCATAAACCAACTTAAAGTTGGGGGGCCGCATTTTGACATGTTGTTATCATCTACAAATCCATGTTGTCTATCCTACCTGGTCCTGCCGGACACCTACCAAACTTTGGGACATGGGTTTTGGCATCCCCTTCAAATCCTATGAAATCCACCTGAAATGTCATTAAATCCCCTTCAAATACCCCTTTAATGGGTTTAAAGTCATTAAAACCATGGTAAAACCATTAAAAAACATGTTTCAACACATTAAACCCATTAAAACCCATGGTTTTACCGGTTACCACGCCTGCTGCACGCCCAGCGAGCTCAGCCTGCAGGGCCACCATCTGCGCGCGCATTGCGTCGAGGCTGGCCTCATGGGATATATGGATCGTTATAGCTGGATCACATTAATATATAACCTATATATATATTATAGCTGGATAACAATGATAACATATGTGGGAGATAGGGATACCGGGATACCTATAGAAACTGCTGGTTTTTCAGAGCTAGATTGTATTTAGGCTATATATATATATCACAAAAAGGTATCCGTAAACATGAGATTTCACCAACAAAAGAGGAAACATTGGGGATGTAAGCTGGGTATGATGGGATAATCATTGCAAAATACCCAGCTGGGAAATCCCTGGAGAAAGTGACGGGTTTTCCAGCAAGCCATTGGGTTATTACCGATAGCTATTCCTAGACTTCCATAGGCAGTGGAACTATCCCAAAATAGGTGTAAGTATCCCACAATGATCCAACATGCCCTTTTATATGTCAGTGAATTATGATGCATTTTATTCCAGATATAAAAAATTGTTGGTGAAGAGTTATATCATGTTATATCTTAGTGAATTAGCGTTAAATCCCAGTAAAATCCTTGGCTGATGGCAAATATATCCCCAAAGTCAGCCAGATACATCATCCACATCTGTTATTGTTGGGATATCTCACCACCATCACCTACAAGTTCAATGAAAATTACCCTTTGGTAAACTAAAATAACTATGGAAAATCACCATTTTTACTGGGTAAATCAACTATAAATGATTCCATTTTCAATAGCTTTTTGATGCTTTTTGTATGTTTACCAGAGGGTTTCCCCCCACTATGGAAACCCACGGTTTCAACCAACCCCCATGACCGGCCTCAGTTTCCTGCTTCAAGTTCTCCACCCGTCTCTCGGCGGAGGAGGCCTGCCGCGCGACGTCTTCCACTTTCTTCCTGGGACGGGTCGGACCGAGCTAAGCTCGGACGGGGCCGGGAGGTCCAAGGGTTGGTGGTTTCAACATGATTTGAATATGCTGAATCAGGGCTTAATCCCCGAAGCTGTCAATGGAAATCATATAGTGGGTGGAAAATATGAATGAATATTACACACAAGGAATGAAATCATGAAATTGATAATCAAACTAGCCAGGATTAATCTACCCAGCTGCAATCACTGGGGCCTGGATGTGGTGCACGATCGGTCTTCCACTTGCCACTTGCGAGACTTTCATGGGGTTGCAACTGCCATGATTTCTACTTAGATCCCCCAAGCTTCTGCCTTACATCTCTAAAACCCCAGGAACAACTGGAACAACCCTACTATTGTCACCAAAATCCAAGTTGCACATGAAACTTTTCTTGATATATAATCAGTTCTAAAATTTTATGTGGAACAACTATATTTCCACATATATGAACCTGGTTTTCCACATTGTCCACTGATATATAAAACTCAACTCTATTCTCAAAATTAAAAAGTAATCACGAGGTTGTCCTTATTTTCCTGGTGAAACCATGTGAAACCACCGAACATCACAGCCGCTTTTCAAAACGTGTCCGTAGAGAATCCGCATGTTTTCCCATATTTTTCAATGGAAATCAGAAATCACCTAAATCACCAATAAAACCCTATATTTTTCCAGGGAAAAGCACAATTTCTTGCAGTTTTTCATGTTTTTCTAGGGAAACTCTGGGAAACTCCCACCGTTTTCCCCCGTTGGCCGTTGCCGGGGCGCTGCGAGGTCTCCGCGGCGCCCAGGGCATCGTCGGCCAGGCGCACGCAGGTGGCCTGCGCCTCCCGGATAACCAGCGTGGCCTCGTCTTTGGAGAGCTCCTTTGGAGAGCACGAAGGGTGGTGGGAACATATGGTTTAATGGTAATTTAATGGCTTAACAATGGTGAATAATGGGATGATATGGTAAGCCCTCTGGTAATTTTATGGTAAACCCTCTGGTAATTTAACATAGCTATTGAAAATGGCCATAGAAATAGTTGATTTACTGTACCTATTTCTATCATGGTGATTTCCAGGGAAAACTAGAGAAATAACAGGCAAACAACATCAAACATAGGGTTTCTTAATGGTGAATATCAAATGAACATGGATTAACATGCAACCTTCCAAAATAGATCATAATAGTGATTTGTGATAGTGATTGCATCTGAGATGCGCTAGTTTGATTTTCAGGACCTGATCCTGAACGCTAAAAAAGACATCGATTGTTTCTCAGCTCCCCTAACAGTTAAATTTCTGCTCGTTTCGTATAAATTACGTAAAATTCTTTTCTTCCCCACCAAAAAAAACTCAAAGTCTAAGGGAAACGGCTAACCTTTTTTTATTTCTATCAACATCTGCCGTCGGGGCAATGCTCTCCTGAGAAGCTTGCAGCCGCTCCTGCCACGCCCCCAGGCCCCCAGGCCCCGTGCGAAGCTGACGAGAAATGCCCACCGAAGCCACTTGGGATTTTACGCAATTTGGGTCACCACCGAATGTGGCAAATGCGTTGTTTAAGCATGTTTAAACTAAGAAACCTGACCTTTTTTTAAAAAAAAAACAACAAATATGATCGAATCATTCTGGTTTCATCAACTTCGGGAGTTTCCTTCCTTCCCCCCCACAAATCTGCGTGCGCCCCAACTCATCCAACTCTAGCTGGTAGCCCCAGCCCTCTGAAAATACATGTGCTTATCAATTTGGATCATCTTTCCATTTCTTGAATTGAAGATCAAACATATTTCAAGCCACCAACCAGAAGTCACAGCATGAACCCTTAGTGTAATCATTAACCACGATTATTATAAAAAACAATTATTAACCATGGCTATCAACTATTACTAGGCATTATTAACAGTTGTTCGCCATGATTCACGACCATTGAGCCAGTATTCACCCGTTCTTACTCAACGCTAAGTATCCAAAACCGTGATAACGATGTACTTTCCCAAGACCTTTGTGAGAATTCTTGGTGGATTGACCTATTTGTTTCTGCATTTTCCTCAAAACAGGCAGTTTCTGCATGTCCACCATGGGATTCTTGCACTGAATTGAGCACAAGAAATGTCTGCCCTCCCCCCTATCTCCAGCCATGTGCTGCAACCCCTACATTTTTTTGAATTGTGCTTAGACCCCCTTATTCCTCCTGACTATGATAGATATTTGAGTTATCAAAAGAACGCATGACAAAAGATAATTGGGTGTGTCCAAACTTGCAAAATATGTTTCTTCCGATGTCTTCTGATTGGCCTTTTTTGCTCTGACTCCTACCGGAATCTTGGCCGGTATTACCATGGGAATTGGCATCATAAAAAAAACTAGTCAAATTTTGGTGAATTAATTGGGGTTGTCGGAACATAGAACTTTAGATCGCACACAAAAAACATACTTGCATGGCAGAGGGTCCGTGCGTGAAATTAGCATGAAATTGCGTGAAAATCCGTAATGGGGAAGTTTCCTATGCAAGATTTGTGAAATTTGTGAGTCCGCAATTTTTTATTTGATTTTCACCCCCGATCCATTACCAATCCAATCCTTCGTACAGGAATAATGAAGGATTTTGCGTATTTAAGCCCGGGATTACCAGACCTTTTTGTGGGCGTTCGTTTTTCAGAAAATATGTTCTAAACAAACAAATAGTTGTGTACCTGAGTTCAGGGCCCGCTCCGAAAATACACAAAAACGATCGTGGTTGGGAAGTTTCCAGTAAAAACGTTCCTTTTTGAAAAACATATTATGCCCCTTGTAGTTTTGCCTGTCAAGATCCATCTGATTGCTTATTTTTTTCATGAATTTTAACTTTTAACTAAGGAATTGCAAGGCGGACTCATGTTGGCAACCTGAAGCTCAATCAAAATTCCACATGCTACCTGAAACTTCCATATACATTAAAAAATACATCAGAAAGTCAGCGGATAACTAAGGGTTACTGGTGGGACAACCAGCATTCTTGCGCAGGAAAAAGCAAAAGTGTGCTTGTCGGAGAAGTGCCTATGTACTTTGGGGCAAAGTACGCTGGTATTAAGGATTCAGATCCTAAGGGCAAGGAATATGAGTAATCATTATTAGGAATTATCAAGGTTAGTGTTAGCCACTGACTATTCACCGATTATTCGCCATTAATGGCCATTACCCCATTCTTCACCACTACTAACCCACTATGTAACCATCGTATAAACCATTATTAACCCATTATCCACCCACTATAGACCCATTAAAAACCCATTACTCACCATTATGAAGTATTATATATTCACTATTTCACTATTCTAAACATCTATTAACCCAATTTAACACATGACTCGTGCTTTCGCATTGAAACCACTGCGGGACTTGGCTCCTCCATGCGCTCCCGGGTGGTGCGCAGCCGTTCGTCCAAGCGCTGCGCCAGCTCTTGCACCTTGGTCGACGCGCAGCTGGCGACATTCATAGAGCAATTCTGGGATATGTTGGGATATTTTGGGCAGTTTTGGGATATTTGGGGATAGTTTCTGGTATATTCTGGGATGTACATGTTTTCTTTGAGTTATATAATGATTAACAAAGCCTGAAACAAGGCCGTGTTGGGATATTTTCGGATAGTTTGCCTAATCCAATTCCCATCATGCTAATGACATCGCGACGTGAGGTCGCTCGATGGACCAAATTGCCAACTGTGGTGCTACCCTATGGTAACTTAGCATAGCTATTGAAAATCATGATGTTCAACAAGCAAATCATCGAACTAAATGGTAATTGTTCATAGCTATGGCTATATATAGCTATGTTCCATTGCCAGAGGGCAGTTGTAGACTTGAATCAAATATTGAATGTAAACTATTCCTTTTAGGGAGCAATGATTTATTTTGAGCCATACCAGCCACACCAAAATGGTAGATGGAAAGCTCCAACTATGGATTTTTCAGGTTGCAAAGAGAGAGGACATGGCCACGACATGGGAATTTCTTTGCCCTTTTCCCAATCACATTGGAATCTTACTGGGTATAACTGGAAGTTTCCAATCCTCGCCTGCAAAGATTTGCCCTTAAAATGACCCAATCACTGAAGTACAGTGTACACCATACATGGAGATACATGAAGCGGGACTTAGCAATGGGATCCCATCAAAAGAAGTAGATCACTAGTCCGCCCCGGGGAAAGGTGAACGGCGAGTTCCAAAACATGTGGGTTGGCCAATCTTCCGCCATGATAATCGCTTTTGTAGAAGGCTTTCTTGCAACCTTGCTTGACCACCAAATGTTAGTGGGGCCACTCATTAGACGTCCCAACATGTTTTCAACAATTTTGCTAGGATGTTGTGGGTGATGTTTACATCTTCATTTCAGCTTCTGTCAATTCTACTGAGACCTGCCGAGTGTCTGATAAGTTCAGCTCGTTCCGAAGTCTTGACATGTCCTCAGCCACGGTGCGAGTTTGGTGGCAAGATCCCTGCAGGCTCAGGGAAACAGACTATAGTGGCCGGCGGCCATACAGCAATCCGTAAGGGAGCAAACAAGGACTTGTGCACCATAAAGCATCTCTGCCAAATCTTCGTTCTTTGTTAAATACATCCCATGTTTACCGGGCACACTACAAATTATGGCAAATCGTCCTTTTCCACCGCTCCAACCCCAAATTGCCACTAACACTGGCTTATGCCAAAAATACACATTTTTTAAAAACCACAGTAATTTCCGAAAAACAACATCACGAACAAATCATCGAAACCCGTGTTTCCCCACATTTTTAACCGCCCAAATGGAGGATCAGCGGAGTGAGCATTTGCAAAATCACAATGTTGAAGTTCGGTAAATCATCATTTTTATCATCCATTTCTATGGGCCATGGTTTCCATAGCATCATGTTTAAGTTCGATAAGTCATCAAAATAATATATTTCTATGGGTCATGGCTTCCAGTTCGCTAACTGTTATATAAATAGCCAGAGGATAAATCCATGAATATTCCCATAATCTCCTAGTTCATAATTCACAAACTATGGTTCTATCATCACAACAAATTGTTATGTAGCAATATAGTCCTACCTTGTTGAAAAAACAACATGCCATGGTTATATCACTATTAAATCCCTCTGTGGATGGTTGCGAAATCCTGCGCCACAAAAAGGATGGTTGAAATCCTATAAATGATGGGATAAACCATCGATTTCAACTGGCGCAGGATTTCGCAACCATCCACAGTAGGACTATTAAAATACTATGGTTCTATAATCACAACAAAGGTGACATATAGTCCTTTGTTTCAAAATATTGCCATGGTTATATCACAACAAAAAATCCCTGGATGGTTTCTTGTGTATGGTTTATGGATGGTTCATGGTTTATGGTTTACTAACTATGGTCTATGCTAGATATATCATGATATATAAGCATGGTTTATAACTGGGGTATATATGCATATAAATATTAACCATGGTTTACTCACTATGCTTTACTATACTATTCCTATGGTTTTTATAAAGCAACAAACATCACCGTGGCAGCGGAGTCTCCGCCTCCGCCGCAGTGCGGCTGTCGCTCAAGGCCTGTTCAAGTCGCAGGCCGCGGGATTCGAGGCCTGGGACCACCACGAGGGACGTGGGGATTGGTTTTTAGGGGATTTCTATGGGGAAATCATGGATTAATAGAGGTGAACCATGACTTAATCATGGTGAATAAGGGTTAATTGAATAATGGTTGATAATGGTTAGTAGTAATAATGGTTAATAATGGTGGATAATTTAATATTGGTTGATAATGGTTAATAATGGTGAATAGTGGCTTAATAATGGTGATTTGTTTTTTTCATGGCTTAATAGTGGTGAATTTAATTGGTGAATTGTTTTTAATGGTGAATCATTGGGAAAGATGGATCATGGATAATGATGGATAGAAACAAAGGTTTGTTTATCAGACATTCTTACCGCCAAAGGTAAATACTTCATGGCATATGATGGGATATGGGGACATGCTGGGGATACACAGGTTGATAGATATACTTAACGGTGATTCATTGATATTGGATACTCAATGGAACTTACTGACATATTTAATGGGGCTTACTCTATGGGAATCTAACGTAGCAATGGGAAATGCCCGAAGTAAATGAAAGTTTATAGCTAGGAAAATCATCGAACTAACCGAGAGTTTTCCAGCAAGCGATGGAGCTGATTACCCGAGGGCAGAAAAATAGGTGGATAAATATACGACTGGGATATTGGTATAATATGGGACATCTGGGACATATTTAAATAGTTTTATATTATAATATATATATATATGTACCCATGTCTATCCATATGCAACCGATCTTGTATATGTAGAACAAATAATGTGTCTATGTATGTGTATATGTAAATATGTACATAAGCATTATATATATATCTGTATATCTGTATAAAGGTATATCTGTAATATGTAACATATGTACTGTAAATGTATATGTGTAATTATGTGTATCCCAAACGGTCCGCTGGCACAAAACCATGTGCAATTATGTGTATCCCAAACGGTCCGCTGGCCCAAAAACACTTGCATTGTTTATCAATGTTTATCAAATGTGCGTGTCCAATCCAGACCTACCAAACGATTCTTGGAATGGTTTAACGGGAATATCGGGGAAAATTACTTGAAGAATACGTACAACCGTATAAATGAAATCAAATGAACCAACCACCTGCTGGGAATTGAACAACTATTGTTGGATTGGTTGAAGGGAAAGCACAACTGTGGGAAAGCAGTGTCCTGGGTGAATTATGAAGAATTCACTGACCTGGAATATCATTTTTTTGGGGTAGTTATCCCTACTAAGCGTCAATCCAGTGAGGCCGCTGTGAGGTCATTATAATTTACCCAGATTGCTTCATTTTTCCACCAAAGGGAATTGTTTCCCTGATATAAATCCTCTGCATTCATAGCTGGGACATGGGTATGGACTGCATGGGTCAAAAATGGTCAACATACTAAAACTGCCAAAATCTCTGGGCTGTTAAATCTTCACCGCACCAGTTCAGTCAATTCTTTGGATGATATAATGCTCGGATTTGATTTCCAGTATCATCGATGGAATCAAGAATGCTCCCCTACCTGGCCAATGAATATACATGATTGTCTAGTTAGATACTGGTGTAGGATTATACATGATATACCTAGTTGATAGTATGATATAGACGAACCATGTTTGTCTAGTTTTTAAGCTGGTGTCACCAAAAACCTTCGTCTGGGAAGCAGTGGGAACACCCCGTTAAGAGTCAGAACTTGCAGTTTCAAAGGCAAGCGCAGCACAGGCTTCACATGTGTTCCCAGTCAGGATTGTGGAAGGAACGTTCAAGCAGTCAAACACCATCCCTAGATCAGAAACCCCTAATTTCTCCATAGATCGATCTATATTCATATACAACATACACCCTCAAAAGTTCGAATTTTCACATCGGCCCCAACTGAAACAAAGCCACACCGGCCCACACCCCAAACCAGTCTTAGGACTTCCAAGTTGGGGAGGTTTGCGGTTTGCGGGCGAGATACGATGCACATGTTCAAATGCTTCGTGCCGTTCACTTTGGCCGACCTCCACTGTGCTTTCGACGCGATGCTGGGCCCGGGTGAAAGATGTGAAAAAAGCTGCTGAAATCCCACCATTTTTTTTGTTTCCTGCTTTGAAAATCTCCATGTCCGGTGACATCCCATGTTTTTTTAAGATCTAAAAACGACTGCCCCAAGAAAAAAACCCTCAACAGCTGCGCCGCCTCCAGCTGCTGAAGAGTCTGAGCCTAGAGGAGTGACTTAATTTATCCATAGGACATCACATAATGACATTCAATATTCACTACAAATAGTATGGAGATATTGAATACATAGGAGTACTTGGAATATTACATATTCAATATTACTCTGTAATCACTATAGGAGTACTTGGAATAAAAAAAAAGTGCTTGACTATACTTGTACGTAAAAGTATGTAGTATTTTTTGCATATGGAATTGCATTCGTACCAGCAGTATAAGTAATATATGTACAAACAAATAGTAATAAGTGCACTTAAATGAATGTAACACCTAAGAGTACGTACGTCGGAAAAGCTATCATAGCTCACAAACCTGAAATAAGGCTACATTGGGATACTTACTTCTATTTATTCTGATGTTGCAGTGAGGTCGTTATAATTTATCCAGTATAGTATATAAGTAGTAGAACAGTACTATACATGTATGTATATAAATAGATACATAAAATTTATATGATTATCTGTATGGATGATACCTTCTATAGCTACTGTAGATACCCCGCTCCACTCTGCAACTTGTTTCAACAAAAACGCTGCCAAACACTTCACCAGTCCCAGCTCGGCTGGTCGACACCTTGACCAATTCCGAGCTCCTGTGCGATCTGTCGAATCTCTCCTGCGACCAGGATGCGGTATCCCAGTGATGTGGTCGTCAGATTCTGTGTGTTTTTGAAGTGCAACAAATTCAACCAAAAGTAGCTAAAAACACAATCGTACCATAAAATAGCACAGTAAATTAGACCCTTTCTATCTTTTTGGGATGTACTGTGCAGGGTTTGGTGCACACCTTCATGCAGCAGCCCATGAATTGGAACTTGGGGGAGCAAGTTCTGCGTACAGAATTGAGCGGAAATAGTTTGTGCATCACAATTTTTTAGGCAGCCGGCTATGCATGCAGGTGCCCGGATTACTGCCACACATCCATATCAGCTATTCGAGGGATCTCAAAATGGAGGCGAAAATCATCCACAATTACTGTAGCCAGTCTTAATGTTTTAATCCCTTGAAGAGTTGAATGTGGATTAATCACGATTAATCCCTGTTTTAGATTGTTTTAGTACACTCCATGGCCTTTTGGGGTGCCTCATGGTTTCCCCCATTTTTTCCCACCTTTCCGGAGCAGCCGGGGTCCTCAAGATCGTCCAGTCGACCTCTCATCAAGCGAACCTCGTCATGGAGGCTTTCCACCTCCAAATAGGCTGCGTTGAAGCGCTCCTTGGGGCAAAACATTAGGCTGGTTCAGGCTCAGAAACATCCAGAAACTATATTTCTGGAGGTGGTCAATTGAGATCGCTGCGTCAAGATGGAGCAGATGGAAGTACAGTAAAACATGGTAACATAGTAACACTTCATGTTCCTTTTGAATCCGCAACAACAAAATGATAAACATGTCACAGGCTACTTCTGGAAGCTCCCCCACAGGATGTTGAGATACTGATGGGCATGTGCTGATCAACCTTTCCGTTTGTCCTAAGCATGGGCCATGGGGAACAAGATGAAAGACCTACTCCAGCCTTGTTTGAAAACCACCTGTTGCTTTGACAGGCATGGCTCTTGTTGTTTGTGTCAAAGAGATGTTAAACATACCCCATCTACCCACTATCTAAATATAAACATCATGTATACTATATATCTACAGTTATATGCATGTAGACGCTTTATACGTATATATATATAAAATTGTATCATATCTCTTGGCCACCATGTTAGCTGATTATATTGCTACATTCCACATGATTATGGGCCAAATTCAGGGTCCATAGATCCTGGAACATTTCACCCGAGAACCCGGTAGCGGCGCGGCCAAGGCGCCACATGATTTTCCAGGTAGGCCTTGGCACCAGTGGAGCAATTTGACTTAGCGGACTTAGCGGTTTTTTTCCAGCAAAATTTCAAACATTCAGACAACAAAAAAAAGTACAGCTAGCAGCTATGCGCTCCATCCGTTTCTGAGTATGCTGATCAGTGCAAGAAGGCTCCCACACAGAGCTAGCTGTGGGCTTGTTTATAATAACATTGTCTAAGTCTACAGTAGATATATCATGTACGTATCAAGAACTGAATCCTTCGCCAAATTCATTGAACTTACCCAGCTGTCAATCTATTTCATATGTTACCCTCCAGTAAACTAACATAACAATGGAAAATCTTCATTTTTACTAGGTAAGTCATCGATAAAACACAAATTTCAATAGCTATGTAACAAGTAACTGGTGGGATCCGATGGGTATATACCCATGTTATCCCAGCATGGTCAATCTTCAATAGTCAATAGCCCATACAAAAATTGTCTGCTGGTTGGCTGCTTATTTTCATTCATTTTTTTTGAAAATTTAGAGAAAGAAAACCACGGAATTCAACTACCCACCCTGTCGGTTGGGGATGGGTAATGCCGCCCCGGAAGGCATCCAAAGTGGCAATGTAGGCGTTTCGGTCGGTGAGCAGCTTCTTCCGATCCTACTTGGCAGGGAATTTACGGCCCGCCCAAAGGTGATGGCTAAGTTGGTTTAGCTTCACCCTGTAAGAACTTGTAAAAAAACAATCATAAACCACAGGGAAACTGAAGTTATGTTCACCAACTTAGCTAACATTCAGGGGGTATAAAACTCCGGCTTTTTAACATAGTCATATGGAAAATCATATGTGGGTTTAGAGTAAAATAGTCAGAAATCATCTATAAACGGGTCATTTTCCATAGCAAACTGTGAAATTACTGGAGGGCAAAGCTCATAAATTTTGCAACTAAATAGTGGGTAATTTCACCGGTAAAAACTCTGGTTTTTCATGGGCTTTTGATGGACCGACTATGGGATATAAAGAGAACATATGGGAATACAACAACATAAAACAACCAATGAATATCAACGATGTGGATCATTTTGGTGAACCATCAACATCTTTTTTTTTTTGGTGTGTGTGTAAAGATGACCAACAATATCATATGTGTGTGTCTGAAAATAGTGATTCACTTCCAAGTGGCCATTTGAATAGGAATCATTGGTGGCTTAACCAGTTGATGAAATGGGACACACATGACCCCCACAACGGAAGGCTATAGCTGAAACTAGGTTTCATACGGTCCTGACAGTCCTGACATGATTTTTTTTACGTATTCCTTCACAACCCCCTCCCCATGTTGTAACAATGCCCGAAGGGCCCTTTTCGGGTAAACAGGTGCCCTTAACTGTCTCGCAGGTTGGTTCTTCCCAGGGCCAAAGCATTCCAAGCAACAAAAAATCCCTGGGAAACAGTATGATATTCTTACTTCCATGAAAGATGTCATTGAAGTTTTCATTTTGCTTCAGTATTTGGATTTCTTTTGGATTTTTGGAAAGATGTCCTTTTCTGTTCGTTTTCGCCTTTTTCGATTCCCGGCGGATTTCCCGTTGGAAAATCCATGCAGCTGCTGCAGAGCATCATTGCTCTTGGATTCTCCCAGTTGCGCTCGTCGCGCGTAGCCCGCAGCGTATCCCTCCATTTTCTGCAGTGCCCTGACCCACACAAAGGCAGAGCGGCTTGGATGTTTTGGATAAGGAAATTGTTACACCGGCATAATGCGCATATATTGTCATATCTCTCTCTCTCTATATATATATATGTAAATATTAGACCATAATATAGATGAGAACCACATAAGTAAATAAGTAAATAGATAAACAAATAAATAAGCAACAATAAAAAACATGTGCGTACATGTTATCATATATTATATAATTATATATATATAGTTATATAAAAAAATGGTTCCCCAACAAGATTGCTCCGCACCATATGGTTTGCAAATCAGCAGGAAAATGATCTGCCATGACCAGGATGTCCATTATGGGCGCCACCAATTCCCTCAGCATTGCTGAAGCAACGCATCAGGGTTTCCAAAAAATATGGGTACCCCAAATGGATTGTTTATATATATATAATGGAAAATCATATGAACATGGATGGTAGCATGGGGTAGCCCCATTTTATGAAGCCTCCACAATTGCCCATCATCATTAACAACAACACTAGCAACAAGAAAAAGAATAAGACCAACAACAGCAACATAATCACTCGTCATTATCACATTCTGCAACATATTCACATATTATGTATATATATATTCATCTTGATCATCATTGATCCTTTTCCTCATCATCACCCTCGAACACATCTAATGTGCACCTTGGCAAAACTTCTCAGCCCGCCATGAAATAAGGACAAAGCATGTCCCGAAGGAAATGTAAGGTATCTTATGGTATTTTAGTGTACCATGGGATTCACCCTTTGAGTCGCTGAGTGTCTTAGCATGGTGATATCTGTTGAATTTATCTGAGGTTGAGTAACTTGCCATAGTGTCAGAATTGATAATCTATCAAAATCATGTAAAAAAAAGAAACCACCTTAATGGACAGCTTACATAATGGTTTGAAATCCATAGTTTCAAGCTGCATTGGTTTCTGCGAAAGATGTCTCTAAGTTCTTATTGGAATTCGTCCCTTTGCCTTGGAAGGGTGCCCCAGTGAGCCAAATCGCGAAACTAGTGAAAAATAACTCTAATAACTGTGGGGTTTATGGAAATTATATCCAACTAGTTGAACCATTTACAAACCAACTAACATTTCACTGCCGGGTACCCTGTAGGGCCCCTTGCTCCGTTGATTTTCGCTGTGAGAAGCAGCAAATATCAGCCATGAGGGTTTCAATCTTCGAGCTGCGGCATGAGGCCATCAAATTTTACCTTCTTTTTAAGCAAGCAAAAAAACACAAACTATAATCATCTATACCCCATATGCTCCATGTATAGTATATTTACGTACATTTGGGTGATTTATGGGGTAAATGTTGGTAAATATTCCATACATGGAGCATATGGGTACAGTAAATGGTCTATTTTGTCCATAGCAAAGTGCCGGTCCGCCGGTGGTTTCATCCCTATGATCCAACCGCATTGGGTGATCCTGGACAGATCTAGCTGTGGCCGTGGCGAATCTTCTTAGATACCGATACGGTGCAAAAAACATTACTGGTTGGTGGTATACCTCTCTGAAAAATATGAGTTCGTCAGTTGGGATTCTGAAATTCCCAATATATGGAAAAATATAAATAAATAAAACATGTTCCAAACCACCATCCATTTTCACTGCAAACAAATTGCCAGCGTCCCAACATGAAGGTTTACCCAGACTGAATCTAAATGAGACACTTCGAAGATTCATGTCCTCGTGATTCGTGGTTTCAAAAGAAATCATGTTCGCTGCTTCACACGGTCCTGAAATCTATGAGTCAACCTGTCCCGAAAAGGGACGGAAAACAACCACTTCAATTCAGTTATCCAAAGACCGGTTGTTCGTTAAGTCCTTGGAATATAATAGGGATGATTAACAATTCCTTTTTTGTATTTAAATCCATAATCAGTCTGATATAACACTGTTTATTTGCTAAACAATCCCCACTTTCAGCCACTGACATTCTCTCTCCATCGCAGGACTTCAGCAAAGCTTTGACATTATGTTAATCCATGTTAATCCATTCATTAAACCAGGTGATATTTTTGTAGAGAAATCTCCCATGGCCCCTGCCTCCGGGACAGCTCTGGCAGAATGGGCCCCAAAGGCTGGGCCTTCAGCGGATCCATTGGACATGTGGGATAGAAAGCAAAACAGCCTGTTCTCACGTCTTAAGGTTATGTCACCATCTTTTGGTTCGTTTAATCAAACATCGCTTCATCGTGCACTTTGGTGAGCCTGGAAACTCAGTTTTGCTACTGTATGCGTAGCAAAAGAGGTGGATAAAGTGTACATATCAGCAGCTAATCACCAAGAAGCCGTGCAGCCAGAGTAAACTCGGAATCAAGTTCAAAATGGAGGTTCTTAAATTGTCCCTGTTGAACCACTAGATTGATATGGAGGGTCAAGTTCAACATATGCTCAAAACACAGATTTTGAGGCCCAAATAACAAGGACTTATTCACCAGCAACGTCCTTTTCTCCAGCGGAGGTAGTGACCATCGGGGGGTCTGGGGATTCACCTTTCTGGAGGCCCAAATCCTCCCAGCTGAGATCTCCCCACTGACAAAGAGGAACAAAGGAGCCTCAAGCGCAGAGGCGACGCGGCGCCGAGCCAACCATGCTCACCATGCTCGAAGAAAAGAGTTCTTTTGAAATGGTCCATTGGGACATATTGGGACCATCCCATATACCAAATATGCCACATTTGGGAGGAAACCAGAACTAGAAAGATTTGGGATGCTTATGCTTCTGCTCTTCTCTACTTACATTATTTTACATTCTTCGCGCCAAGTTATGTGCTGCCCATTTCGCAAGAAGGAATGCTGATGTGATTGCAATTGTTTGATGCTTTTGAAAGCAAAGCGGATGGTTGCCCTTGACCTTCCCCATCATGTGCTAAGCAGAAATTCACCACTCAACATTGCCGACCTTTGACGACTGCATCCCCATCGTGTGACCAGGTTACCCCAAGAAACACGACAGGGCGAAGCGAATGAAGGTATGCCTGGCCCGATGCGTTTCTAATGACACCGACACTGGGACACATTTGGCGGGGAAAACACCGAAACCTTTTGGGTACTCCAGCCGCCAGCCAAGGAAAACACAAAAAGAACACATGGAACCAGAAGTTTGAAGGAACACTTGAGAGACACATCACCCTGTGAACCCCTGGTGGCTTCCAAGGCCTCTTTGGGGCTGATGAGTTGTGAGTGATCCAATCCCTAGGCATGTCACTGTCCCATCGGCCCAAACTTCGCAGGGCGGGACGCGCACGGATCATGAAACCTGGCGCCAGGGGAGCAACTCAGGTTGGGATTCATAGCGAGACCCCACAAATATCCACAATGTGGTGCCCCCCAGTGATGTTTGTTGGTTTATAAACCCCATTAACATTAGTTATATCTACCATACACCATAGTTACTGGAGTTATTAACCAATTTAGCTATCTAGGAGGATTTCAGGATCCTAAAATGGAGGTAATAAAGGGAAAATCAGGATCCTAAAATGGAGGTACTGTACTATATAAGGCAATATTTTGCTGGGATATTCCCTGAAATTTAGGCCATTGAACAAATCACAATCACAAAATTTGATCTGACTGGATTATGTAACTAACTTGATCTGACTCAATTAACTTGACACTTTTTTCAGGCCAGGGCTTGCATATGCACAAATAATTCATGATGATTCAAGAAATAGAGTGAAGGCCTTTAGTCGCATCAACTGCTTGCCGGCAACATATTTCCTATGCGTGGAAGTCGATGCGACCCCTTGTTTTGAGGGTTCTAAGACCACAACCTCGAATACTCTTGGTTCAAATCTTGAGAAGGGGGACACAAAAGGTAAATCTCCGGAAAGTGAACACGGAGGTGCAACGCCAATATGTACAAACATGTATAGACATAGGTTTGTTCTACTTCTACAAGAAGTTGGAAGTAGATCTAGAATATATATATATACATAATAATAATAAAATAACAATAATAATATGTATGTTATATCTAATATAATAAAACAACAATAAATATAATACAATACAAAATAATATAATGTAATATAATAAAATAAGATATAATATAATATATTATATTATATTATATAAACTAATAAAACATAATACAATATAATATAATATATTAATAAAAAATAATAATATAATATAATATAATATAAATTAATAGAAAAATAAAATAATATAATATAGTATAATATATCATAATATTTAATATAATATAATATACGAATGAATGAATGAATGAATGAAGGAAGGAAGGAAGGAAGGAATGAAGGAATGAAGGAATGAAGGAATGAAGGAATGAAGGAACGAAGGAACGAAGGAACGAAGGAATGAAGGAATGAACGAACGAACGAACGGACAAACGCATGAATAAATGAAGATATGATCTATAATGGCAAGTTAATAAACTCTGCAGCAGAAAAATGACACTAATGACTCATATTAGACAGGGATGGAATGATTTAAAACGGGTTGGATTCATGAGCACCTCATGATGACACAGTCGCTCCAGCCTTCTTAGAAACTGCCCATTGGCATAGGTGCTGAACCTCTGCGGAGGGGTGAAACAAGTGGGTCAACCATGGTCAACCAGCATGGGCATCATGGGCCAAGAAATTGTGACCTCAAATGCCTCAAATCAAAACTTCTGATCTTCAAAGATCTTCAAAGCATGACGTGATTTCTTGACGTTGTGAGTTTTTTGTGCTTGGCGTTGACTGACAAAACGGGCTCAACCGGATCCGGGGGATCCAACACTGCAGATGTGGAAATCCACAGGGTCCCAACCTCGGACCGGAGATCTGCTGAGTTTCCCCTTCGTAAAAGTGGCCGGTCGTCAACTTTCGAACTGAAGAATTGTATCATTACTGGTTGGTGGTTGACCATTTCATCATCTTGAAAAGTGATGGAGTGAGTTCGTCAATGGGGTTGGGATGACATCAGATATATGAAATGGAAAAAGATGTTCCAAACCACCAGCCAAATTATATGTCTTCATATGTTGGATACTGGATACACAAAAAATATGATTGAAATGATTGAACTACATTTTAGGCCATGGCTTCCATGGCTATGTAACAAAATTCCAGAGGCCGCAGTTATTTTTTTCCGAGCTGCAACGAGCAATCACCGCTTCCAGCGCAGTACGGCGCTGATCTTTTCCAGTGCAGCGTACACGGGATTCTCAGTTCCAATTCAGAGATGCCAACAGCAAGGAACCCTGGATGCTCATGATGTGGAACCGTTAAGGTTTTTTACTGGGGATAATGATATGATACACACGCACCATTTCGGATGATACGCACATGTGCGCAAAGGCATGCACGTGCCGAGTCGCAGTGACGTCGGTGTCACAACCCTGTTGCAAAAGCTGTGTCATATACCGAGGTTTCAAAAAATATCATTTCTTTGGCTCCTTGTGCCAGCACGAAACAATGTCATTTATTTACCCTCCAGTAAATTAACATAGACCTGCCAAATAGGGGTTGGAAGATTAGTTTCCACTATAAATTGGTCATTTTAAGGGTCTATATGGGTCTATGTGTTTACCAGAGGGTAACATATAATCATATATTCAACATATATTCATATGTTGGGAGGTTCCGCCCCCAAATCTCCCCAAGATTTCATCAACAGTGGCCTGCCCCGTTGTGAAACGTTGATTGGTTTATGAAGATGTTATGAACTAGCTCGATAAGTATCTATCAGTAGCATGAATCTGCCATATACGTCCATATACCATTTTCAACCTATTTGTTTCAACATGTTTCAACCAACTTAGCGATGAATCGCTCACTGAGGCACCACCCGGTACCCCCGGTGGCAAAGAAAGTCCCCGACGTCAACAGCTTGGCTCCAACGCTACAATGGCTGCAGTTGGAGAAGTCAAGAGGTGCACACGCAATCAGCAATGGACGCCTTGGGCCTTAAAGGGGAGCTAGCGTAGCAATCCCAAAAAAAGGTAACAAAAATAGAGAAAACGCCAGAAAGCTGGAAATGTGTGGTAAATATCACCGAACCATACTGCAAAACTCCCCTTTGGGCATCTTTTTGGGGGTTCTCCATTGTAATAAAGGGTGCCGCATGGTGCCGCTATGATTGACATTATTTAGGGAAGTGATGAAAACTAGGGCAACAAGAACCTGCTCAAATAGGAACATCATCTGCAAGTTAAGCTGTTCATCCAACTGTTGTTCGCCAATTCCTCACGATGGTCGCTCCGTCTTTGGTCGCGAAAGAACCTCGCGAGGCACTGAAAGTTACAGGCCTGCCGCGCCTCGTGTCCTTGGCGGCCCAGCGAAGAAATGATCTGTTGCAACTAGACCTCCCACACTGCAATTTGCCCATCAACAGTGGTCAAATAGTGCAATTTTGCAATAACTTTGATTGTATCTCATTGTCTCATAATATTATTCATTGCGTTTACCAATTTTTCATGGGTGCTTTGAGGGGTAAGGTACGCTTTCAAATCACATGTTTTCCCCCACAGTACCGGAATTCTTCACGGTAGTTGAGGCCCAAACTTAGGCAGCGGGTTGGGCCTGGAGCAAGGGGGACTGGTGACATGAAGCAGGACATGTTTACCACCTGAGCACCGTGAAACCAAAAAAAACATGGTTTTCATGGTTTTGGAGAGGTGAAACCTGACAAAATTGGGAAAAAACATGTTTTTTTTTGGGATGATGTTCGTTTGGACATGGCCTTTTTTGCGGGGATTGATTGGAAACTCAATGAAACTCGGCCTGAGGATTTCGTAGCAAAATTACAGGATCACTGGCTGTCCAAAGTCCAAAATCTCTGATGTGGCAAACTCAAGGATCATAATGATCGAATCCCAAGACAATTCCCATCCTTTTTTCAAACGTGGCTGAAAAATCCCCTTCATAAATGGATGTTTATAGCTGGCCAAAGTAACGAACTAAAATATGTTGGGAGATAGGTGCAGTTGAGACATCTGACCTCCACTTAATGTTAAGCAATAGGATCCACCATCCATCACCATCCCCAATGACTACCAATTTTATGGGTGACATATAACCGTTAGTAAAAACCTTCAATCCACATGCCGATCCTTCAAATTCTCCAAGCAAGGGGATGAGATGCTTTTTCCTCCTCGGAATGGCAGTGGCAGGGCAAACGCGACGTCGAAACGTTTCAAAAACGGCTTAGGTATAATGTCAACATCGGACCAATCAACCCCCCCCCACAAGGTTAGATGGACCTTGTAAGGTTTTTCCTAGTTTTCCCCTAAATAAACGGCCTCTGAACCATAAAATTTTGGATATGATGAAATTTGTATAGATTTGATTGTTAACATCTCATGGGACCCATAAGATTCCATTGGATTTGATAAATTTTGATTCTTAAAATCTCATGGCACCCATAAGATTCCATTGGATTTGATAAAATTTGATTGTCATAATCTCATGGAGAGCCTTGTGCCAAAAAAAATGACGAGATTTGATTGCTGAAATCTCACGTGTCTGAGATTGATGAAACATGACGAGAAACAAAAAAACATGGAAATAAAGAATTTTGGAAAAATGGGATTTCAGCACTGGGGGTTGATTAATTAGGTCCAAACCAAACAGTTTATTAATCCACGGGGGCCACCTGTTTTTAAATTACCATTTTTTTGGGGGGCAGTTGAGGTTGTTTAATCCGGCGGGGTGTATGAATCCTCACTTGACATTACACAGAAATCATCAGAAATCGACGTCTACAAATCATCTACATCTGACAATTTGAAGTTTAAAAACCATCCCTGTGATGAATGATGAACGTTTTTGTTTCGGAACTGGAGAGTTCGGAAAAAATCTGAAATCTGAATAGTCACATCTTACCATTAATATTCATATATCAACTTGAAACATCTAGAAACTGTTTCTGCCCAATTTGGCGCTTGCGAAACCTGGTTGTAACTGAGTCACCCATGATGGTCACCCATGGCCCATGAGTCCCGAAGCATGGACCATGTTGGCACAGGAACAATTTCTTGGGGATCATTAAGCAATCATTGAATCATTGGGGGTCATTAATCCATACTAGTGTGGGTAAAACAAATAATAAACCACCCCTAAATCACAATAAATGGGTGGTATAAACCATTCCCAAATCTCTCTCTCTCTCTCTCTATCTCTCTCTCTCTCTCTCTCTCTCTCTCTCTCTCCATCGCCATCCCGAAGGTTCAGCTAAGGCTGAGGGCGAGCTGGTGGCCCAGTCAAACGGAGCCACACTTTGAAACCATTCCCAAATGGGTGGTTTATTTTGACCACATTACTCTAGATATCAATATCTATAAGCTATTATATAATTCATGTGCATTGCACTTGTCATAATAAACTGCACGGGCAATTGACGGTTTATTTGCAGTTTAACAAAAACTATTGGACAACTATTCATTGTTAAACCGCATAGCTGCTCATGGCTTTTTCAAACCATTTCTTCCCCAAAAAAACATCATTGAGGCTGAGGCTTGGTCGAGGTCAAGCCCGATGAGCTCGAATAATGAAAATCTATCAGTGGCATCTGTCACATGCTGTTTGAAAAACATCGTCAGCGTATCTTATAACAAATAGAATCATTGTTCCCAACCTGCCAGGTGAGGGTCTCTAGATGTTAAGAATGGTGCAACTTCTTCATCTCCTCACCCGCCATCGCCAGCTCCGGATGCTGTGGAGCGCGCCTCGACCCGAACTCATGCCAGAGAGAATGTCAAATAGAATGCGAGCTAGAATGTCAGAATAGATGCCACTGAGAATGCCAGAATGAATGCCTGAACGGATGCCAAATAGAATGCCAGATGTGTCCGAATAGATGCGAGATAGAATGTCAGATAGAATGTCAGAATATGAAAAAAAACAAGATGCAGCCCACGAACCCGAATGCAATCACGTAGAACACTTTTGTGAAACAAGTTATTTGAACAGTCTTGTACATTTTCCCCTGTTACCGTACCAGTGCACTGTAGACTGTGGAAGGCGGAAGGGTGTGGAGTGCAAAGCGTGGGGGATGAAGAAAGTGGAGTGTTGAGTGGTGAATGTATATGTATAATGTGAAGTGGGGGTTCTGGAGTGTGGGGTGTAAAGTGTAAGGTGTGCGGTGGAAAGTGTGGAGTGTGGAGTAAAGTAAAGTAAAGTAAAGAGTGTGGAGTGTAAAGAAAGTGTAGTGTAAAGTGTGGAGTTAAAAATGTAAAGTAAAAAGTGTGGAGTGTATAGTATAAAGTGTAATGTGTGGAGTGTAAAGTGTGGAGTGTTAAGTGTACAGTGTGGAGTGTGGATTGTAAAGTGTGGAGTGTAAGTGTAAAGTGTGGGGTCTGGAGTGTAATGTGTAGAGTGTGGAGTGTAGAGTGTAATGTGTGGAGTGTGGAGTGTAAAGTGTAAAGTGCAGAGTGTGGAGTGTAAAGTGTAGAGTGTAAAGTGTTGAGTGTGGAGTGTAAAGTGTGGAGTGTGGAGTGCAAAGTGTGAAGTGTAAAGAGTAAAGTGTGGAGTGTATAGTGTAGAGTGTAGAGTACAAAGTGTGCAGTGTGGAGTGTAAAGTGAAAAGTATAAAGTGCGGAGTGTGGAGCGTAAAGTGTGGAGTGTGGAGTGTAAAGTGTGGAGTGTAGAGAGTAAAGTGTCAAGTGTGGAGTGTAAAGCGTGGAGTGTGTAGTGTGGAGTATAGAGTGTAGAGTGTGGAGTGTAAAGTGTAGTGTGTGGAGTGTGGATTGCAAAGTGTGGAGTGTAAGTGTAAAGTGTGGAGTGTAGAGTGTAGTGTACACTGCGGAGTGTGGGGTGTAAAGTGTGGAGTGTAAAATGTAGAGTGGGGAGTGTGGTGTGTGGAGTATGGAGTGTAGTATGTGGAGTGTATGGTGTGTGTGGAGTATGGAGTGTAGTATGTGGAGTGTAGAGTGTAGAGTACGCAAAAGTATTGCGCCTGCCACACAAAATGACTTTTCGACACGTTTGCAGACACATGAGAATGTCACGAACTGCCGCGCCTGTCACGCAAAACCACGTTACAACCGGCTTTGAAACCTTGAAACAGGATAGGTTTTGCAGCTTCCCCGATAGACACGGCGAGGCCACATGAAAACCAGAGACTCGACACGAGATTGGAGCATCAAAACGAGCATTTCGTGCGAGACTTCCTCCAATTTTCACACTCTGTAGCTTCAGAATCGACGTTTTCCTACGAGTTTTTTTGTGAACCTCAAAATTTGCTACCTCAAAATCGATGTTTCCGGCGAGGCTTCCGTCAATTTTCAGCACATCTCACAAAATGCCACGGCTGCCACAGAATTTGCACGTTGTCACCACTTTGAGGCAGCCCTGACAATGCGATTGGTCACGTCCAAAGTGCTGCGCCTGCCACGAAATTGGAACTCATCTTCTGAAAACGTCGCAAAAGTATTGCGCCTGCCATGAAAAACGACTTTCGACACATTACGAAACACGTCTGAATGTCACCAAGTGCCACGCCTGCCACGCGAAACAAGGCGCGCGACATGTGAAACCTCCAAAAGTGACCCCTGTTGCAGAACTTGCCATAGGCACGGCCATAGCGACCTCGCGCAAACGGTTGCGGACGGTTGCGAACGCGAGCGAACACACCCTCAACCCCCAGACCCCCAGAGTGAAACGTGAACCCTTGTTAAACATTCGGGAATAATATATGCCATATAAGCCATATATACTTCCAGATGGTATGTCAGAAACTGCCCTCTGGTAAACTATTCTAGCTATTGAAAAAGGCAATTTATAGTTGACTTACCCATTAAAAATTGTGATTTTCCATAGTTATGTTAGTTTACCAGAGGGTATGTCAGACTGGTTCAGGGGATCGAAACGCCCCAATTGCGTTGCGAGCCGCCGAGCAATTTCTTGGCCAACGAACGCCTGGACTCAGAGGACGCCCCAGGTCGATGAAGACATGTCAAAAGCTATGGGATTATTGTGGATATGGATATCTGGTTGGTGGTGTTAACCATCTTGAAACATATTAGTCAATGGGAAGGATTATCCCGTATATTATGGAAAATAAAAAATGTTCCAGACTCCAAACCGCCAACCAGCTATGGTTGGATAACATGTCAAACCCAGGATTCTAACTAAATAAATGTGTTGATCAGATGTTTAAAGTTTTATGTTCCATTATTATTGACACTATTGATGATATTACCGCATTAGACCTAGTGCTTTATCCTTCAAAATAACGTGGTAAGAACCAAAACAGAATCATCTTCAATATCAGCAGAAATGGGTGGTCTATCTACCTGGTTGGTTGCTTTTTAAACCATCCCAAATATATTCTCGTCATCTCAACCAATCATCCCTTCCGTATGGTTGAAAAAAACAACAAAAACATTAACCCCCAACAAGTATTGATACCATGTTAATCTCATCCCCCTAATAATAAGTGTCCCAGTATGTGTATATATATATATTATATTTATAAAATGTGTGTGTGTGTGTGTGTGGTGTGTCTGTGTGTGTATCCATTTATTTATACCGCATAATTTCCATAGAGGAATCAACAACAACTTACTGGTGCTAAACGCAGGGAATGAGGGAATGATCCACAATAAGTATCAATAATCATCCCAGCAACCCCCAGCAACCCATCCATTCCCTACGTTTAGCACCAGTAAAATAAACATGGATGAAGATCCATTTATGTGGTGGGTGAAGGATCAAAAAAAAATAAAAACGCATCAAAAAAAAATATCCCCATAAGTATCAAAATAAAAATTGATTTGCATCAAAAAAAATATTCCCCTGGACTTCTATGGAACTGTCCAAGATT
>Ga0126342_10003708_pt1 | contig 25505 bp, 20 predicted proteins | sample Cyp1metagenome_FD_92528 | JGI IMG/M metagenome (GOLD analysis project Ga0126342, IMG submission 92528) | Coral microbial communities from Lord Howe Island, Old Settlement Bay, Australia - Cyphastrea 1 metagenome | ecosystem: Host-associated > Invertebrates > Cnidaria > Coral ... | reverse complement strand
CCGGTGCTTGTCTCCCTTCTTCTCTCTTCTTTGGTTCCGGTGCTTGTCTCCCTTCTTCTCTCTTCTTTCTTTCCTCAGGAAAGGGGTTCTGTTCCATCATGATTTGCTGGTTCTTCCATGTTCCTCCTGGTTCCGGCTGGGTTCCGGTGCTTGTCTCCCTTTTCCTTTCTTTCTTTTTTTAGGACAAGGGTTCTGTTCTATCATGGATTCCCCGGTTCCTCCTGCTTCGGGATGGGGTTCCGGTGCTTGTCTCCCTTCTTCTCGCTTTTTTGGAACAGTACGGTTGAAGTAATGAAGGAGTAAAACAGAAGACAAGAGTGCGCCAGATAGTCTCATGAGTTTTGAATTGCACATCACCTTGTTGGAAACATGCGTTGTTGCTGTTTGGGGTCTACGCTGGTGTAATTTTCGGAAACCATAACCAGAGTTACGGGTTTAGTTTGTGGTTTGTTTTGTCAGTTTGCATTTTTGTCTGCTTCATGTGCGGAGCATTGCGGAGCTGTTTCATGCATCTCTAACTCTTAGAACAACCTGGAATGTAGAACCCGGAAATTCTGGAACCTTGGAACTTAAAACCCCTAAAATCTTGGAACCCTCGAACCTGGGAAACCTTCATTCTTCGGGTCCTGAAGCCAACTTTGCCCCGTGACGTTGCAATCTTGAAACCATGGAGAGCTCTAGAACCCTTTTAATCCCGGAATTCTGAAATATTGGGGTCATGGAGGCCTGCAACTTTGGATTCCTGAAGCACTGTAACCTTGGAACCGCACCCCGTGACAATTGCAGATTGGGATGGAACTCCGTCCTTGCCATTGACGAGTTCAAGGACTTACGCAGGACACCGGCGGCCCCCAAAGCGCGCCGGGAACAGCTGCTGGGGCTTGTGGGTGCGAGTCTTGAAGTCGATGCAAAACACCGGGCCGAGTTCACGGCTCATCCGGCATGCATCTAACTCTTTTAGCCCACGCAGCATAACCCCTTCCGGGATGAGGGGCTCCATGGGCCCAACCTCGCCCGGAAAGATGGGCCACTGATCCTGCTCGCCTTCTTCCACCTCCTCCTGGTACCCCGGCGCGGCCTTCTTCTTGGGCACTGGCGGGATCAAGTATAATCCCGCCAGTGCCAGTACATCAAGCCTGAGCTGTTTCATTATCATTTATTTCGCGCAAACATTACGCCCCAAAAAAACCCAAACAGTGATTCCATATCCATTGAACTTTTGATCCATGCCTAGTGAGAATAACATGAATCACAAACAATATTTTCTCATAAACCATGCTGGAATTTAAGACAGCAAGAAGACACAACGGGGATAGACAACGGATGGGAACAGGAAACAGGAATGACTTCATGACGAAGCTAAGCAGAGATGGAATTGGAGGTCAAATGACCTCGGAAACAGATCAAGTAGGAGACGCGTGATTGGAGACACTTGGGAGAAAGATAAATTGGGAGACGCATGGCGCGAGACAAAGGGCGAGAAACAAATGAAAGAAAACAATTAATGAACGCAGAGCCAGAAACCACTAGACAGAATAAGGAAAATTAAGTAGGAAACCACATTTGTGTTTCGGGACGACAATCGTTCGAGAAAGCTGGGCGACAAGTGGACGACAAGGGAGACAAACATGAACCACACATCATCCTGGAGACTGCTGGGAGACAACATCTGGGAAAACCCATTTGGACACAAGTGGGCCTAGAGATTGGAACGAAAATGGAAGAAGGCGGAGGACAAAGTGGAAAACTTAATGGAAACAAATTTCCGGGACAAGCTGGAGGCGAAGCGCAATGCAAGACACATTGGAAAACGCAGCGGGGGTGCAAAGTTGGAGGCGCAGTCGGAAACATGCTGGGAGACAAAGTGGGGCACAATGTCGGGGACAAAGTGGGAGACGCAGTGGAGAACAGGGCAGTCAACAAAGCGAGAGACAAGGTGGAAGACAAAGCGGGGGGATACGCTGGGAGACACAGGGGGGGACAGAGCTCCAAGCTTCCCGGAACCCTGCGTACATATGCGGAGGGAAGGAGAAGCGGTGATGCCCCCCCAGCTTCTGAAAATTGAAACCCAACGGCTTTCTGCCGTTGGAAGTAAAGGGGGCAGGTTAAGAGCCGGACACTTGTATAGGCACACCACGAGACACATGAAGGGAGACAAGTAAAGAGAGACATCCGGCGAGCCGGGCAGCACAAGGCACACGGGGAGACATGTAAAGGCCAGGGAAACCAATAAAGAGGCATTGGAGGACCATATCTCGAAGGCAACCAGGCAACAAATGAGACGCAATCGGGAAATGACTGTGGGCCACGCCTGGAAGACCGTTGGAAGTTGTGGGCGGCAAGCGTACGGCAATTCGGATGCAATGGGGGCACCACATCTGCAAGACAAACGCAAGACGTGACAGGTGGGAGACGACATCTGCAGGTCGGCTGGGCACAAGCGGAAGGCATTTGGAGGCGCTTGGAAAACCAATTCTGCGAGACAGTTGGGAATTGTGAAAAACAATGCCGGAAGACAATTGGAAGACCACATCTACATGACAGAAGGAGAGACAACTGTGTGACAAGTGGAGGACTAGGAGTGACACCAAGGAAGCAGGCAACAAGATGCAACCCGCGAACCCGAATGCTGTCACGTGGAACACTTTTGTGAAGCAAGTTATTTGAACAGCCTATATGTTTCCCCTGTTACCGTACCAGTGCGCTATAGACTGTGGAATGCAGAAGGGAGTGGAGTGCAAAGTGTGGAGTAGGGAGCGTAGAGTGTAAAGTGTGGCGTGCAGAGTGTGGAGTGTATAAAGTATGGAGCGAGGAGTGTACAGTGTCAAGTGTGGAGTGCAGAGTGTAGAGTACCAGTAGTGACGCACACGGCGGTGGCGGAAGTTTCAAAAATAGGAAACCGATAGGAGAGGTCGGTTGTCGCGAATCACGGAGGGCATTTGGCAGAGCGAGTCCACTGATGCATCGACAGGTGGTTGGAGTTGTGTTTTTTGGAGTGGTTGCCATGGTTGCAGCGGTCACCCTACCACAACTGCTGGATGTAGTGTGGTGTAGCGCGGTTGTAGTTGCAGTTGTAGCTGTAGTTGTAGTGTAGTAGAGCTGTAGCTGTAATGTAATGTAATTGGTTTATTTGCAAGTGCAGTTGCGGTTCTAGTCGTGGTGTGGTGCAATTAGTGTAGTGTAGTTCAGCGTGCTGTCGTGTAGCGTTGTGTTGTGTAGCGTAGTATGGTGTAGTGTAGTCTAGTGTAAGGTAGTTGTAGTTGCAGTGAAGTGCAGTGCAATTAGTGTAGTGTAGTTGTAATTGTAGTGCGGTGCAGTGTAATTAGTGTAGTGTAGGGTAGGGTAGTGTAGTATGTGTGGTGTAGTGTAGCGGAGCGGGGCGGAGTGGAGTGGAGCGGAGTGGAGCGGAATGTAATGTAGTGTGTTGGTGGTTGTAGTTGCATTTGTAGTTGTAGCACGCTGCAGTGTAATTAGTGTAGTGTAATGTAGCGTAGTATATTTGCATTTGTAGTTGTAGCAGTAGTGTAGTGTAGTGGTAGTGGTAGTTGTAGTTGTTATAGTTGTAACTGTCTATCTATCTATCTATCTGTCTGTCTGTCTGTCTGTCTGTCTATATATCTGTTTGTCTGCCTGTCTGTCTGTCTACCTACAAGCTTGAAAACGCAGCCATTCTGCAGGACTTCCTCAACTTTTGAACATGACAACGTCAAAAACGAAACAATTCTGCGAGACTTCCTTCAAATACGGAAAGTTGAGTGCAGAGCTGACGGCCTCGAACCAATGCGTTTTTGCGATTTTTTCCACTCCACCTGTCTAAAGTGCTGCGCCTGCCGCGACAAAAGGCGATGTCATGCCATACGAAGTGCTGCACCTGTCACGCAAAATAATCTTAGCAAACCTACACCTTTGATGAACATGTCCCTTGCACCGCGCCTGCCACGGAAAATGCAACTTTACAAATCCTCTTCAAACGCCTTGTGCCTGCCATCGTTTTTGGAAATGCCACAAAACCCTCACGTTACGCTCACTTTTGATAAGGTGTACAATCCCTTGCGCCTGCCACGCAAAACGACGCTTCAACGTCCAAAAGTGGCGCGAGCATGTGGTGCTTTGTGCATTTTGACTTGGGAATGTGCTTCGCGCCACAACGGCGTGCACTTCTTCGACATCTCAACTTCTAAAATCGCCCCGGAGCTGAGGTGTTTTGTACATTTTGACTTCGAAATGTGCTTCGCGCCACAACGGCGTGCACATTTTCGACATCAACTTCCAAAAGTGCTGCGAAACTGAGGTGTTTTAAACTTTTTCACTTGCAAATTTGCTTCGCGACACAACGGCGTCCACTTTTTCGACATCTCAACTTCCAAAAGTGCTCGGAACCCGTCAGCTTTTTTATGCTTTTGACTTTGAAATGTGCTTCGCGCCACAACGGCGTGCAATTTTTCATCTCTCATCTGGCCAGCTGGCTCCGCACCCGCCGCTTTAGCGAGCCTACTTATTTAGATCCTCCGGAGCCACAAGTCACTGGAAAAACACAGGGTATCGCGACTTTCCTACCTTTTCGCGCACTTGGATCTTCTTTCTTCTGAGAATTTCTCTTTTTCGATCTTCTTTCTTCTTCCGTTCTCTTCTCTGGCTCTTCCCGTCTCTGCTTTTAATCTGTCCATACTGTCGAAAGTTTGACATCTAAACTTCCTCTGGTAAAGTGTAGAGTGTCAAGTGTAGAGTGTAGAGTGTGAGGTGTGAAGTGTGAAGTGTGGAGTGTAAAGTGTGGAGTGAGAAGTGTAAAGTGCACAGTGAACAATGTAGAGTGTAGAGTGTAAGGTGCAGTGTGCAAAGTATAGAGTGTAAAGTGTAGAGCGCGGAGTGTAAAGTGTATAGCGTTGGAGCGCGGAGTGGAAAGTTTAGAGTGTGGAGTGTGAAGTGTCAAGTAAGGAGTGTGAAGTGGGGAGTGTGGAGTGTAAAGTGTAGAGTGTGGAGTGTAGAGTGCGGGGCATAAAAAAGGGGAGTGCAAAGTGTGAAGTGTAAATTGTAAACTGTGGGGTGTAGAGCGTGGAGTGTAAAGCGTACAATGTGGAGTGTAAAGCGTAGAGTGTGGAGTGTGGAGTGTGAAGTGTGGAGAGTAAAGTGTAAAGTGTAAAGCGCGGAGTGTGGACTGTAAAATGTAGAGTGTACAGTGTAGGGTGTGGAGCGTAAAGTATAAGGTGCCGAGTGTGGAGTGTAGAGTGTAAAGTGTAGAGTCTAAAGTCTAGAGTGCAAAGTGTGGAATGTAAAGTGTGGAGTGTAAAGTGTAAAGTGTGGAGTGTAGAGTGTGGAGTGTAAAGTGTAGACGGTGGAGTGTGAAGTGTGGAGTGTGGAGCGTGGAGTGCAAAGCGTGGAGTGTAAAGTGGGGAGTGTGTAGTGTGAAGTGTAGAGTGTAGAGTGTGGAGTGTAAAGTGTCAAGTGTGAAGTGTGGAGTGTAAAGTGTAAGATGTGGAGCGTGAAGTGTGGAGTGTGGAATGTAGAGTTGAAAGTGTAGAGTAGGGAGCGTAGAGTGTAAATTGTAGAGTGTGGAGTGCGGAGTGTAAAGCATAGAGTGTAAAGTGTGGAGTGTAAAGTGCGAGTGTAAAGTGTGGAGTGTATCCCCCTTAGACGCCTCACTATACACTGTTTGGGGTCTCTTGTCGGGAGAATTGGTATTCTAGCCAAGCCGCTGCAGGTCCACAGAGAGGGCGCTGCAGGGAGCACACCTGCGAGCAAGGTGCTTCGGAAGGCACGGCGCCTCCTGCTTCCGGAGAAGCTTTGCCAGCACCGCTGGGTAGAGTTCCGCGCAGAGTGCGCGGAAGTCGTCCAAGACGAACGGCGCTTGTGTGTGCTGAAAAGGGCCGCCATCTGGCCCTTCGCACAGGCCGTCGAAGAACGACGGAAGGAGTACCACTTCGGCTACACTCTCCTGCGCATAGCATCAGTTGTGATGCGTTGTGATAGTTTAGCAGTAAGTTTTAGCTTTGAACATTTTTTGTTTTTTAATTCCACACATGCATACAAGACCTCATATACGTTATATCAAATTACATAACCAAAAACCGCACGAGAGAACCCCATTCTAGACTTTGCTGTTAGCGCCCTTTTATAAATCTTTTTGTTGTTTTTTAAATAAGATGTAGGAATTCCATTTTAGACCAGTTTTGTTTGAGGGTTTAAGGTCATGATCCACCAAGGCCCCTGGGTAGTAGTTTAAAGTGCAAAACCACTTGGTAATGCCTGCAGGTTGTCAAGCAACCCCTTGCGTCTTGCAGAATCATTTCCTAACTACCCCATCATCTAGCACTACCTGCTTTTCTCGAAATCTCTTGCTCCTGGCTTTTCTTCAATGTCCTCTCAGCTGTTCTCGTCTCGTCTCTGCTCGTTTCATCCCTTCCCTTCCAACCCTCTGCCTCCCACTGCAGCGCCCTCCGTTGGCGGACCCGCCGCGCGAAGGGACCCAAGTCGATGCTGCGCTTGGCCGGTTTTGCCACGTCGTCCTAGACCAGCCAGGAATATATAAGAGTTAATGTGTCGGTGCTAAAACTTCGAGATGTAGCGGCACCGTCTGGCACAAACATACAATGACAATTATCAGATGAAGTTTCGTGGAGGAATTCCGAGTTACCGGCATTCACATTGGCACTAACAAAACAGATTACCAGGCCCGGTTGGCATGTTCCTGAAATAGAGGCGTAGCTCAAGAAATAACAAAGTCCAGTTGGCACGGTTTGTGCGCACTACTGCTGTCTTTTGCAGCTGGGCGTGGCAAATCAAATCTGGGCGGTCACATCAAAATGGCACCGTAAGTTGCGACCGGACGTTATTCTCATTTTGGCACTGATGAGTTTCCCTTTTAACTTCCTTTGGAAAAGTGCTTCAAACGCGTCCTTTTTCTGTGTGCTGTAAAAACTTCTCTGTGTGAAAGGTTCTGTGAATAAAAGACTGCTGTGCGTAAAAGCGTGCCTATGTGTAAGAACTGCGCTGTGCAGAAGCTGGCTGTGTATATATGCAAGCTTCTCCGTGCAAAGACTTCTCTGTGTAAAAGCTTCTCTGTGTAAAAGGTTCTGTGTGTAACGGCTTGCTCTGTGTGAAAGCTTTCCTGTTTGAAAGCTTCTCTCCGTGCAAAAGCTTCTCTTTGTAAAAGCTTTTCTGTGTAAAAGCCGGCGGTCTTTGAGAGCTTCGTGGGTGCGAAGGTTTTTCTGTGCAAAAGCTTCTCTGTGTAACAGCTTCTCTGAGTAAGAGTTTCTCTCTGCAAAAGCTTCTCTATGTAAAAGCTTGCTATGCGTAAACGCATAGGCGCGTGCGAAAAAGCTTCCGTGCGTAAAGGCTTCTGTCTGTAAAAGTTTCTCCGTGCACAAGCTTCCCTACGCAAAGACTTCTCTGTGTAAAAGTTTATCTTTCTCAAAGGTCGCTGCGTTTAAGAGCTTGATGTGTGTGAACAGTTTTTGTGCGCAAGCACTTCTCTGTGCAAAACTCCGTGTTCCAAACCACCAACCAGTCATTTGATCAAAAACAAGGATGTGCGGCAACTGACATATCTAGCAATATCTGCTGTATCTAGCTAACACACATGTCCAATGGCATATTGGGATATATTGGGATATAATGTCGATTATATTTATTATAGAATATCAATGAACATCATGGGATATGAGATAGCTAGCAGTAGGATTCAAACAAGTTTCTCTGAAAAAAAGTAGAATGTGGCAAACTAATAGGTATCGATTGAATGGAAAGGGATATGTTCCAGGTAAGTCAGGTTGCTGCAATATCACCACTGGTAGTCTAGGAGGATCCATTTTGCTGCATGTCCTGTTCACATTTGTTTGTTGTTGGATCTCAATCTATACTACATACTCTATATTAACCATGATCGATTAGCTATGATATATGGCTAAATATATAGTAGGATATCCCATTCTCAGCTTTCTGAAAACTTAACTCATCCTTGTCAGCGACAAGACCTATCGACAAACAAACGGTCTTTGGGGAAACCACCGTGGTGTTTGTTCAAGGGTACCGCAGGGTACCTGTATATTTTAAAAAAAATAAGTGTTTCCAAACTGGAAACCCAAACTGGATCCCATAGTTCGAGACGCCATGCCTACCCATGAAAAATCCCCCTTGAAGGTTGGTTACTTTCTCCGCTGTTGGTGAATTCACTCCTTGTTCATGAAATCCACTGGGCTATTCCTTCAAAAAAACACTGGTTAGATCACCAGATTCCCTAATTAAATCAACCCAATATGACGCCTCAAAAATCAGATAAATTATAATATAATATATATATATATATTGTGTCAAATATATCCCCCTCCGGCAACAAACATGGTGAAAAATCCCCCTTTGTTCACAAAGATGTTCCCATAATTCCCACATGTTTTCCAAACAAGTCTTCCCCAGTACCTCTAATTTTCGACAATTATAGGGGATGTATATTCTCCCATCAATTTCCCATAATTAGTCCATTTCAACCTCTATTTTCATCTATTTACGGTTTTTTGTTTGGATCCTCCCTTGGTTTCACCCATCATTTTCACATTCAAAAACCTCCATTTATAGAACATCTTCCCATCATTTTCCCTCAAACTATTCGGTCATTCCCATCCCCATCCATCCCCTACCGGTAAACTGACAGTTTGCTACTGAATATTACCATCGAGTTCGTTGATTTACCTGATTTTTTCCGACTGGTGATTTGATTTATAATAGTTGATTTAAATATGGTGATTTGAATATGGTGATTAAATGTAATGGAAAATCACCATTTATAATATTACCATTTATTTATATTTATAATTGAAAATGGTGATTTTCCAGTGCGCAAACTGTATACCAGAGGCTGACATCTCCTTGCTGAAGCTGGGCGGCCGTTGCACCACCTCCCCGAACTTCGGCGCCGTCGAAGGCGCGGCCGGTGTGGAGACCTTCGAGGCCTTGGCGCGGCGCTTGTCCTTCAGCGCCCGGGCACGTTCCTGGCGCTGGGACCCCCCCTATGAGGGGAGGTTTTGGGAAAATCATCCAAAAATTGGGGGATGCGGGAATGTTGCATTACCATGTTTGATGACCGGAGGGTGTTTGATGAGGGAACAAAGGTGTCTTAAAACAGGGTATCCCCAAAATCCAATCATTTCATCGCCAAAAACCATGACTGGACGATAAAAATCCCACCATTTTCAGGTACACCCAAGTATCATTTTTTTTCGGAAGATCATGTTCTATCAACCCATACTTTTTAAAGATGTTTTCCGTCACATTTTTCCTTTCGAATCTTCCCATGGTTAACCTCGCCGGTCCCGCCTTTTGTCTCTCCTTTTGGTGGTCGGTGTTGGCTTTCTTCTGCACCACCTGAGGACGTTGGGACGTGACTCCACGATGGGACACACTGGCTGGCAACACAAGTAACAGTTTGGCCGTGTCCTTTTGGGTGGTATACATATATTATAATTATACTTTATATATATATATATTATATATATGGCATATATACATTTATATATATATGCATATATCGCACACAATGCATTATGGCATATATACCAAGCAAAGATAAATATAACCAACAATATGATGTGTCACAGTTTGACCCTGGAAATTGCCAATTTGTTAGTGGAAACTAGTCTTCCAACCCCCAACTTATGGAAGGGTCTATGTTAATTTACTGCAGGGTAGCATGGTTGACCATATTATGCCAGGGTGCCGGAAAACCATTCCAGCAGCAACTGTTGATATCTTGTCCTTTGCCAAATGGTTGGAACAGTTCTTGGCAATCCCCAAGCCTGAAAATAACCCAGCAATCCAATACTGGATAATGATTCTCACCATAAGAGCATGCAATTTGAGGGTTGGGTACACCTCATTAGACAAAGCCATGTGGGCCAAAATTATTTTAAAAAATAGATGGCTTAATACAAAACATATGGGCCAATTCCCGCCTCAAGACTCATACGCATGCGATACCACCATTTTTTCTCATGTATTGCAATATAAAGTTGGATTTCACCATGTTTACGATTTTCAGTAACTGGTCTTATGCCATCTTATGCCCATATGCACCCATTTTCTCTGTTAAAATTAATGAACTGTTGCTGATTCCCCCATGAAACCAATGATAAAGCCAGCATTTTGGTAAGAAAAACCCACCACTTTCCACCATTTTTTGGGGTGGAAAGTGGTAAACCAGGCGCCTGCAGTTTGCTCTTCACCGCCTGCTGCAGGCGCCGCGAATACTCCGCCACCGTCTCCAGGGGTCGCTGCTTCGGTAGTGGCGTGGCATCCGCACTGACCTCCTGGCGAAAAAAACGACCAAGGATGGACAGTCCGTGGATTTCATGGGGATTTCATGGGGGTTTACCATCTGGTTATGACTAACAGTTTGCCATGGTTAAGCCATGGCCCTAATCGAAATAGATGGTTTACCGAACTTCAAAATGGGTGGATTTTCCATGGCAAACTGTTGAATATGTTAGTCATAACCAGATGGTAATGGGATTTAATGGAACTTCATGGGGATTAATGGAATTTCATATGGGAATTTAAATGAATTTAATGGGGGCAAAAGGATTAATGGGGATGAAAGGCAATTAATTGGGATACATCAATGGGATTGAACTGCAATATCAACATTTAATGGAATGAAACTACAGCAACAATAATTAACTAACACATATCATTTATGAATATGGATTGGTTGATATACCCACTAGTGGTTGGCCAAGATATACCCATAATCTGACTGAATTACAATGATTCAATGATTTACTAAACTGAAATCAATGGTAATTTCAGGATCCTAAAACGAAGGTACTGTACATCTAAGGCCATATTTTGTGGGGATATTCCCTGAAACAAAGGACTAAAAAATAGGCCTTATGGTAGGTACCTCCTTCATGAATCGGTACCTGGAGTTGCGATGAAATGCTTGATCATCTAGTGACGTCGCAGGGTTTCTCTGGTATATTCTATCCAAGTCATTGGGACGTAGTTAGGGATTGAATCCATGACTTGATCCATACGATGGGGTCATAATGGATTCCATAAGGGTATACCATGGTATACCTGATACTTTTGAACATTTAACAACCAAAAACTGAATACGATGTGAGATATCATGGGGGATATACTGATATACAACCAACATCAACCAACAATAGGATATAGTTAGTACTCACATACAGGAGGAATTATGGGGATATCACTTGATATCACCAAAAAATGCGATGACCATGGATGGCCCCATGGTCATCAACTTCAATGAACTAATTTACTATCCACTTAGTAAGTGGCAATCAAACATGGCAATGCAAACTCCCTATGTAATTACAAATGATTGTCCAATTCAAACCTCCATTTAGTTCGGAAATTTCCCAGCTAGCATCAGCTAGCTGTGTTTGATTCCTAGAGGGTAACTAGGGATATCATGAAACCTCAGCCGCAGTGTCCTTAGGCAGCGCCGCCTGTGAAATGTCGAAGGCGCCGCCCAAGTTCTGCCGTTTCGCCGGGCGGTCAAGGTTGGCTTCGGCCTGGCGAACGAGAGACGGTGCCCTGTGCCCTGCGCCCCGTTTTCGAAAAAGTTGAAGTTTAGTTAGAGTTGATTTGATTAATCTTTGATTATATAATTTATAATGGTATCATAAGTGATAATTGTTTTTTTTGCTTCATTTTTGTTTCCTAAATCATTGATCGAAATTAGCTTCAAAATCAACACGTGCGGTACCAAGCGGAGTACGTTGAAGATGTTTGATCATTTTTGCCAGCACTTCTCGCTGAAACCAAATCAACAGCTCGTGAACTTTGCAAGGGGTCCATTCCCGTGAGTTTATCCTCCATGTTTAGTAGACATAACCAAAAACCACTGAGAATACCTGAGTCATGGCTTACACGTTTGGAACGCACAAGATTCACAAGACGTATGGTTCCCCTTCCTTCGACCATCGACTGGTGAAGCTTGTGGCATCCCATGTTCCAGGGAACATCGCTGGATATCTTTCGGTGAATTCCGTTGAGATAATAAACCTGAACATAGATTGCCAAAAAAACACATATGCCATTGCACGGTGGCTTTAAGACACAACATGCAACACAATATACAACTGGAATTGTGCAGACATTTGACGTCGACTGTTTTGGGCATGGCTTAGCTGGCTTAGCCAGTTAAGGTCGGCCATGTCACCACGTGGATTGCAGATGATGATCAACCATGGGATGCTTATTGAGGTGTTTCCCAGAATTTCGGGGCATCACTTGCCAAAACCCATGTGATATCTAATGAATATTATAGTAAATAATTTATAATTATATATATATGTGTGTAGATAAACCCATCATTAGGTTTCCCATCATCATCTTCACAATCATATCTACTTTCTCATCTTCACAATCACATCTAATTTCAAACGATGATCACCCCTTTGTGATGATCAATTTTTGACAAAAACCATGTCAACCCCGCATCTGGTCCCCCAAATAGTGATAAGATAAATTATGAAAATTAATCTGCTACACAAATGGTACCCCACACATTTAAACAGTCAGTCCAAGGCGTCAACAATCTCCAGGATTGATTATTTGATACCATGGAAATAAACAAACAATAACATGCTTCACATCCGGGAAGAGACTGCATTTTTTTTGGGACATGAGGGAAGCCCTTCCACTTCGCACCTTCATGATGGTAAACATACAAAAAACTATGGAAAGATCCACCATGCTATGAAAATGGGCAAATCCACTATTTCGACTGGACCATGTTCAATAATTAGCTATGTAAACGTTTACCAGGGGGTAAACCATCTACCAGAGGCTATCCCATTTTTCGCCCCACCTCCTTGGCTCTCTCCCTGCGACGCGCTTTCTTCGACTTTGGGGCATGCGCGGGACCCGCAGCGCCCGTGGAGGGAGCGCTGGTGGCCAAGATGTCCTCAGTTTCTGGTGGGTTCCATCAATGGGGCTACCCATGGCTACCCCCAAATGGATGGTTAATGGAAAATCCATGATAAACTATAGATGATTTGGGGGTACCCGCGATTCAGGAAACCTCCATGTGTAAATAGTGGATGAAAATCAAACACTGAAATGACGAGCGTTCAATAAACCAAATCCTGGCCGTAGCCGAGCGTTGAAAATCGTCAACCCATGATGACGAACCCTGCGCAACGCCAAGCCACCGAGATGAAACCTCTTGCGTTTCTCTATTCGGTGTTTGGGGAGTTGAAAGTCCCCAGCTTGGTTGGCACTTCAATAGCATTCTTACTAGCACCGCAATTGTTGACAGGGATACCTTAATGCAAAATCATATGCATGGAGTGCCTGGCGACTGGTATCAATGATCTAGATTTAGTCTTTGGAATGCCGGGCTGGATACTGAAAGGAAAGTTTGGTATGTGTAATCATCCAATTAATGGCCCTTCGTTGCTTCTGAGGTTGCCATCAGCTGTCCATATATATATATATACAAAAATGCACCATATAATTATAGTACATAAAAACACACACATATATAAGAATATACATACATACATGCATACATTACATTACATTACGTTACATTACATTACATTACATTACAGTACAGTACATTACATTACATTACAGTACAGTACAGTACAGTACATACATACACACATACATACATACATACATACATACATATATATATATACACATATCCCGATTAGATGTTGGTTGATGTTGGTTGTAATTCTTTCCAGGTGCACTCTGTGAGTAAGCCTCAAGCTTCACCCAAGCGCGCCGCAAAAAAAGGGGGCTGAGCTTCTTTCCCGCCACCAAACATGGAGCCAAAGATGGGCGGAATGTCGTTGGCATCCTTGTCTCCTGCCACAAACGATCGCTGTCTCTGTGAAAACATGGGGAAAACATGGGAAAACCCCACTGAAATATCTTGGGATCATGATCAACGAACAAAAACGAAATCATGTATCAATGCAGTACGCTACCAGCCCGCTCAGGCAGGGGAGAACCAGGCTATCATGTTGGAAATCACCTGTCTTGTGCCACTGTGTGGCAGTGGTTTGTGTCATGAGGTCTGGGCATTCTTTTCTGCAACTCAAATCATAAAGCAAGGATTTGGAGATATTTCCCTCCACCAACCGTTATTACCCAAATGATGATTCTCATACTTATGGCTACTCATTTGGTACCCCGCACAACATGCCTTTTATCTCTTCCTCTGGTGCATATATGTATAAATATATATATATACTTAACCCATCTACAGAAGGTTCCTGTAATGTATGTTTTAGAGTCCCCTTCCCCTAATACTGAATGCCCGCTATGTGGGCCTCAAAATTAAACAGATCCAAAACTAAACCGGGGTTTCATTTTGGTAGCACTTAGATTGGCACAAAGAGATCAATGATTGATACCATCTGCTACTGGAGTGGTCCCCGCCAATCATCAACAGCCCATGGTTTTTTTGCCAACTCCAGGGTTGACATCAGAATATCGTGGGAATAAACCAGCAATAGGCATGATTAAGCATGCAAATGGGAAGAGTTTTCGGATGTTTTCGGGATATTTACGTACACGTAGCTATGGAAAATCACCATCGTTCATAGGTAATCAACTATACATGGGCGATTTTCTATAGCACTGCAAACGTTTACCAGAGGCTAAGTTTCCCAGTCCTTTGGTCGTCCGAATTCAAAAACCCAACCGCTCGGACGGTTCCTTTGGGCGCTCGGCAGCGCTCCTTCTTGCTGTGATGAGCCATCCTCAAATGGGACGACGTTTCGGGCGAGAAAACTCAGCCGGAAAAACTAAAATTAGGTGGTTGAAATTATGGAACTCCGTGGCCACCATTTGTTTTGGTTCCCCCCCCCAAAACAAAAAGCATGTTTTGGTGATTTTTGATATAAATGTTGGGGTAAATGTGTGCCTGGGCATATGCAAACCAGAACCGACTCAGCTTCTAATCCTATCGGAAACTGCAAGATCTCTCTTTGGGAAGTTTGGAGGCCTGATGAAAAATCGAAAACCGAGTTCAGGCAACACCCACTAGTAAACTAACATACCTTTGGGAAATCACCATTTTCAAGAGGTAAATTCACTGTAAAATACATTGGATCGCCACGTTCAATAGATGTCCTGGCTCAGATCATCGGGGCTCGGCCGCCCGGCCCATCTCTATTTTCCCAAAAGGTCCCAAAAACAGTTAGTTAGTCAAAGCATAGGCGCATTCACCAAAAAAGAATGTAACCTGCTTGAGCAGCCTGCTTGTCTGTCTTTTTTGAGGGATTTTGAGGGTTACTATCGCCAAACGGTTTGCTACATCATACTACATCTCTTCTATGGTTGAATCGCCCCAACTTACCCTCAGAAATGTGACACATTTTGGCTGCATATAATGAGGTTAGGCATCTGCTGGCGCACGTCCAATCCGCGATAAACTGGATCTTGAGCTTTGAACTTTCCTGCAGATTTTGCGGGGTGATGCCCAACTGGGGATTTGCACTCACCCGACAAAGAATATGGAGGTAACTGCAATGACAAACAGCAAGTAAAGGGTAGGACAAAATGATGGAATAAAATAGGCGGCATAATGGGTTCATATAGGTTTTAAACATGAATTTCCTAGAATTCTGGCCATCCGCACACACAAAATCCATATGACTGAATGCAACACCAAGGTGCTCTTTCCATTGCTCCATGCCTCAAGCAGCATGGCAGGGATCAAGTCTGGAGGTTTTTGATGGAGCCGGGTTGGTGGCTATCCTCACTAGCCAAACACAGCCAAACTGACGGACGTTTGCTTTCTATGACCGCGAAGCAGTTGCAAAGCTTCAGAAGGTTTATTTCAGCAGCACCCGAAGAAACCATTGGTGACTTTTTTGCTGGCTGCTCTTTGCTCCCGCCCATCCCTCAGCAAAGCCTTGTCCTTCTTCTTGGTTTTAGTTCGGCCCCGCCCCATGGCACCACTGACGACAGAACTGTGCTCTGTGGCTGTTTGGCTGTGGAAGATACAGCTAAATCTCCTGCATGCAGGTACTTGTAGCTGTGCCACTCCAGTCCAAATGAACGCCTTCAGCCAACAAAACAATATGTGGTATATATGTGGTATAACCGTGGATATATGTGGTATAACTCACCATCTATAGATTATAGATATCTAATTATCCATAGGAAACAATGACATGTTGACCACTGGTGCTGCCCAACGTTTTCAGCATCCCTTCAGCAAGCTGACAAACCCAAAAGGCTGCTGGGGCTTGTGCAGTCAACACTTCGACTAGCAATGCGCCCTTATTTTGGCGGCAATCCCCTGACAAACTCGCATCTGAAACAACTTTCTGGTCAAACTCCAAATGGTTGAAAGAATGCAACCAGCTCGATAATCCATCTTGGAAAAACATGCGCAGACAATTGCGCCTATTTGGTGTTCATCTGCGGAATGAAAACGGAGGGTTTGAAGTTCGGAATTGCAGGGAGAAATTCCAACATGAGGGGCGGATGCATATATCTTGGCATGTCAAAAGCCAACAAAATGTTGGTAACGTTTGATGTGTTTGCAATGTCTCCAGCATCAAACTCAATCAAATCTACCATTCCCCAATCAACATAGAACCCAACCAACCACCCATCTGAGGAAAATTGCCTTCCAAACCCCTATTTGCCGGGTCCATTTCTAGTTGAGAGAATAGTAATGGATAGTTATTGCGTTACAATTCCAAAGTTTCCGCCCAAAATCTCAATTTCAACTGATGCGACGGTCTTGGCGGCAAAGCAACCCCTGTGAACTGCAATTCATGACGAGATCGAGTCTTAACTAAGGTTTCTACAGGTGTGTTCTACGCAGGGCGGATCGAAACCGTGTACCCCTTGCTTTCACATCAAAATGACTCGTTGTCATGGATGTTCGTCCACTTGAAAAATGGGTTCTATGGATATTGATCCATAAAGCATCTATTTAATTTACTCTTTTGTAAATCAACATCTAAAACCATTGACAATCACCATGTTTCAAAGGTAAATGATCAAAATCAAAAATCATCAGTGGAACATTTAATGCTCTTTTTCAGAGGAAATTCACCAACAAAATTCAAAAATCATCAAACATCATCTATCAATATAATATCTATCAATGATCAAACATCATCTATTTCCATGGAACATGGCTTCCATGGCTTCCATATCTGTACCCTCTGGTAATTTAACAGTTTGCTATTGAAAATGGCCATTTATAGTTGATTTACCCATTAAAAAATGTGATTTTCCATAGTTATGTTAGTTTACCACTGGGTAAGAGGAAATTCACCAACCTCAATGGGCCATGGTTTCCGCAGATTCCTCGGCGCATTGGAGCCAGACCGGTCGCTCACGTTGCACCTGGTAAACGAAGCAAGGGTGAAAAAAAACCGCTGGAAATGGTGGTTTAGCCATGAATAAATAAGGATTTCATGGTGTTTAACGGGGTTTTAATGGGTTTTAATGGGATATAATGGGATATGAATGGAATATCAATGGTGGAACAGGGATTGAACAGTTGTTTGCATGGTATTTGAATGGACAAATCATGAAACAAACATCTATTAATGGCGGATTTTCCACACAATACTATCCATATTTGATTCCCAGAGAGTAGTGTCAACCAACCAGTTTGGCACCAATAGTCTGTCATGGTAATACATGGATTCTTTGTTGTGACAATTATGCTTCAAAAAACATCCAAAAGGGTCATCCCAGGTTTAAACCAACCCATGGGATTTTGGTGTTTCAAAAGTTGAGACGAATACTAAAATCTAAACCAGCATCGAATCTTTCATACAACAAAATACACCCGAGATTGCATCCCAACAGCAGATCCCCCCTTAACGCTCATAGTTCATAGCGCTTCATATAATAAAAGCAGGGCAGCTCTTGATTTTTCATTGTTCTTTGGAGCCAATAGTTACTACAGGTTAGCCGCAACAGCCCCATGAGCCCGCAAACGCTTCTCATCGCGAAGCGACCCGGATATAATAACAAAAGGATGTAACGCCTCCCTCAACTTCGATTTCAAACGCTAGGGATGTCGGGTTCATTCTATGATATATACTATATACACATGATCCCATTATATCCCTATTACAAATGATGTCTTTTGAAACAACCCCCTGGCATCCAGGCGCTCGCCCGGCGCCTCATCCTGCAACAAAGCTTCGATGCGTTCGTCGTTGCCGAAGCCCATGGCGTCGCGGGGAAGGAAACCCACACCTTGAAACCGCGTCAGCTGAGCATTGCACAGCGTTCTGGGTCATCCATGGTCATTTAAGCACTGCACCAATGGGTACCCTTTGGTAATGACTAACATAACTATAGAGTTAATCACCATAGAAATAGTTAATTTTCCCATGAATAGCATGGTGATTTTCCATAGTTATGTTAGTTTACCAATGGGTAATTCGCAACATGGGATGGTTTTTTTTTGTCATCCCATTTCATGGTATAGCCGTTACCCATTGATACCCATTGATACCCATTGATACACATGGGAACCCTTCTAATGGGCATTATAATGGGTATATAGATCTCTATGAAATTGACTATCCCCCAAGGATTGTCACACATATGACTTGGTCTGAGGTTATATCCCACAGTTGTGGAACTAGCGTGGGCAATGATTTAAGCGATTTAATCCTGACATGGGGATAGCCCAATTGCCCAATTTAAAAATCAACGAATGTTTAGGGCCACGAATTACAATCCATTCAGTTGGCTTTCCGTGTGTTTAATAGTAGGGGGAAAGGGATGACTCAATATTGTGCAAGAAATTTTGGACATATAGTACTTTGGTATAGGTCCAATATCATCAATATCCAATCGACAAGCCATCCTTGGATAGCGATCATGATATGTGGCCAAGGAGCTTCCAACGAATCCACCCAAACGCAGCTTGGAAGCGAGTTGGAGGTAGATGTCCAAGGCTGCAGTGCAGCCTGTGCTATGCCATGTGGCAATTGGAAATGGGTTTGTGGGGTTTATGGGATTTAAATTTAAGCCCCTTCCCACCATTGAAACAGCTACCAAACCTCGGACGTCCGCCTGGGACTTCGCCAAAAGGTGAGGCTGATCATGTTTGCCCAGAATAGATGCACATATACATATACATGTATATGTGTATATAAATATATAAACACCGCATATGACAGAAATAGTAATTGCTAATTAACCGTGATTTCACACGTATTATTAACACATTGAAAGCGGTGAAATATGTTTGACATCTTTTGACGACTATTCAATATCTTCAACACGGGTTTGTAATGAATGATCCGATCCAAGTGTTGAATTCCTTTATATGGCCACCCGTCTCCCAAACAAAAACACAAGGGTGTATTGGCTGCGTTCGATCATACTTGGATGTGAATCCTCGTTGATCTATAGCTTGGAAATGCCCATACATGCTATGAAATAACCCAATGTATGTCGGAAATTCATTCAAGTTATCAATCACTTACCAAGTGAATCTCTTTAGTTCCCAAGTAAGCCTGTTATGATGTCGGACAATTTACAGCTAAATCTCCATTTTTTCATAAACACATGATGTCCATTGATGTCCATTGATGTCCTGTAGATTTCATGATCTAACCGGTCTAACCAGTCCTTCTCTTGGTGGGAAATGGATGGACATCCTGAAAAAATCGACAGGCAATGCCCTCACCTTGCGACAATCCTCCCAGGAAAACGAGCTCACTGCGGCCACCCAGCAAGGCCACCTGGATGCCCATTCTGCAGACAAAATCCTAGTAGCCCTAGAGGGTAGCCATAGCTGGTGCTGGGACAGTCAAACATCCAAATGGATCCAAATGGTGGAATATATTCCAATGATGTCCAGGAGACAGACAGAGTTTTCTATCACAAATCACGTATGAAGCAGCGATTTGAAGGTGATAAAAAGATACTCATTGACATTGAGGTACTAAACAACTAAACATGGGCGAAAGAACGTCAAGAACCACTGGATGCTCAGAGACCCTATATGTTTGCCTCTCTTTGCAGTTTCAAAACAGTATATCATTATACATATATATGTATATATGTTATATAGATAATTTATGATATATGCTATATGCTATATATATATATATTTAACAACAATAATAACAATAAGAACAACAGCAGTCACTGGGTCGAAGAGTTGTAAGGACCTCCTCTCGTAAGATCTTCTCCAGGCGCTGGCGCGTCTGCTCCAAGGAGCTGGGATCACCTGGGTTTCCCACCTGGTGATGGGTTCCCACCTGGAAAATGGTTGGTTTATGCTGGTTAAACCATGCCCAAAACCAGGAAAAATGGCTTGGTTCTGCTTGGTTTATGCGTGGTTTATACCATAGAAATAGTGAGTTTTCCCATTACAAATGGTGATTTTAAGCATCTTGCTGGTTGGTGGTGCAACTTTTCCATCTTGAAAAATATGAGTTCGTCAATGGGAAGGATGACATCCCATATATGAAATGGAGAATTAAAGCCATGTTTGAAACCACCAACCAGGATGTTTATGGCATTGTTTATGGCATGGTTTGACCCACATTGTCATTGATACATCATTATCTTATTTTTTAGATGTCAACATTTTCATATAGTTCTATACCTATGCGTATGAATGTACATGTAAAATGTATGGATATATATACATCTATTTTACCCAAAGATGTGTATTTACTTCCCAAACATGCAAGTATGTATGTCCGTCGTATATGCATGTTTGTGGGATGTTTGTGACCATATGACTCTACAAATATAGAATCAAAATTATAGGCACTAGTTCGCCAAGTTTTCATGGGAGACCCTCCCGGTAATAAATGTTGTTTTTTGACAAATATAGGGTTCGCGATGGGTGTGTGGTAGTTATGTGATATATATCATGAGATATCTAGAGTTTATCCACATTGATCCACTATGATGTGGGATGTTAATGAATATTATACAACATTGTTTATAGTAGATATCGTTGATGGATGTTGATGGGGTTTCTGTCGCCACGGTGATGGTGAACGGAGCAATTCAGCCAAGCTCCCGGACCTACCCGGTTACTGTCCGCCCTTTCATACCTTGGTGCACCGCTTCCAAGGCGACCGCATCGCGGGCACCGACAAGTCGCGCGTCGCACTTTTTTGCGACAGCCGACTGCAGTCGGAAGTGTTTTAGATGAAGCGATCCATGGAATTCACTGTGCAAGGCACACTGACTGCAAGGCATGGCCAGGTTGCAACATTCCTGATATTTCCTGATCATTCATGGCATGGTTAGATTATGTTAGATTCATATACTTTGACAATTGACTGCAATAAAATGAAGCGATTTTCCCAGCTAAGGATTCTCAGCCCATCAGGGGTGCCAAAAGCGATCTGGCTTCGCTATTGGAGCTGTGCAGCCCCTGGATGTAGGGAACTTGCTTTGTAACCCATTTCTGGCTTTCAAAAGGCCATAGAAGATATGCAACTTGTTCCAACTCAAGAAACCTTCATGCTGACTCTCCTTAAGAAACACATGCTTAATCTTACTGATGCTAAACGCAGGGAATTTTCGGGAATGATCCACAATAATTAGCAATAATCATCCCAGCAACCCCCAGTCCCATCCAGCAACCCTACTAAGATCTACGTTTAGCACCAGTAAGTAATCTGTTTTTTTTTACCAGAAATCTTCTCCGGATCGCATCCAATGGGAGAAATCCCCCGGCTCGGGCTTGGCTCCCCGCACGGATTCTCTTCCGAGAATAGGGGAGGAACAGAGGCAAAGCGCATTGCGCGCCGGGCTTTGCGGAGGATCTGCTCCCCATCAGGGGTAACTGGGACGTGTATTCCTTATCCAGCCTGATCCTGAAAATGAATCACCAGAAAAATCAGAAAAATGGCTTGAGATAATGCTATCTGAAAACAATTTGAAACATATGTTTCAGGTGAGAGTGAAAACAAAAGCCGTTGGGAAAACACAACGATGGATATGGGATGGGATGGGTCAAAAAATGGCAGAACAAAAACTGCATCTTCATGATCTTCGATCATGGCCTACCAGGTAGATGTGGAAAATCCATGGTTCCCTTAGGAAGTCATGACGTGACTAAAGGTTCGGCATTCTGCCATGTTATTCTTATTCCCTCTGGTTATGACTAACAGTTTGCCATGGAAAATCACCATTTTTAATAGGGAAACCATCTATTCCTATGGGCCATCTATACCATGGCTATGTTAAATAACCACAGGTATATGTTGTATACTGTTTTATGTTGAATTGTTTTTACTGAAAATCCACCAAAAAAACATGTTTTTGACTCCCAGTTTGTTGCTTCACAACCTCTGGTGATGTTTTTAGGCTTGTGGAAGACCCTCTCTTCCCATTTTCAAGGGACCAAGCTGCCGCCACCAAACAAGCTGCAAAAGGATACGGAGGATACGCACGGGCCCTGCTATCTGCGAAGCTGTCGCCGTTTGGCAAAAGCTTCAGCTTTGAAGAACTCGAAGAATCACTATATATAATATATGTATATATATATATATATCAGTATATCGAAATCGTGAGTTTCAAATCATTCGAGGAAATTCTCGAGCTTCCAGATCCGACTTCAGCATTCAACCGACCGGTGACGACCGGTGAGGCGCGGCGCCATGCGGCACGTGGGCTTCAACGGCGCCAGGCGGCACGTCAATGTCACCGTAGGAAGCAGCGGCATTGTCAGGGTCCGCAGACTGTGGTCATATATATGTATATACATACATATTAATATATATTAATCAGTTAGATAGTATATATAGAAGATACTTGAAGTATGTTCATGTATTTTCATGTATTTTCCTATACTACTATGAAGATCTATTGATGCACAATGATCATCGTATATAATTAGTAGATACAACATGATACAAGCATCGAATTCGGACATTCTTGCGTATTAACCATCCAAGTTTAAGAATACTGAATGTGTTTGATTCAAACATGCACAAATCAATATTTATGTGTTTCTGGATCTTAGCTATGCAGAAAAAGAAAAGGTCGCTGGAATACCGTTGGATACCAAATGTTCTTTCATCAAACTGGCTAAAATAACAATAAACCACTCCCCAACCATTCATCAGTAGCTGGGTTGTAACCTGTTGTGCCCTTTGGCAATAAAACTTGGCAATGGAAAACCATTTCAATTTTGGCATCAATTGCTAGATTACTGTGCTTCTTTGAGATCAATCAAGCACATGTTCATATCTGTTTGATTACCGGATGGTACCATCTTTCCCAGAATTCAAGGGGCTACAGGCAAGCCCTAAAAATCAGGAAAAACATATGGGTTTCCTGTGAGTTTTCCCATCATGATCCATCCAACTGCCCCAGAAGTAACGGTTTGTTGACGTCCAACTTGTAGCCAAAGCACCAAATGTGTTGTGAAACTTCTCTTCCAAGTCTTCAAGTGGCTTCAATCCATCCGAAATATGAAAGTCATGGGGAAATTTGAGAGCTGGCCCCTCCATCAAACATCATCCAACAGGAGTTTTTCTCCGGTATCCACCATACATCAACTGTCATGGCCTCTGAGGTACTAAGTAGTTTGCTGTGAAAATCATCGAACTAAATTCACTGGATTTCCCAGCCACGTTTGATGAAACCCGGTATCGCATGAAAAATTATCCAAACTTTGGCCAACATGAATCGCGCAGCGATGTTAGTGCTTTCCTGCTTGACCCTGACTTTAAGGGCTCGGATGATGATAGCGATGCTGCGAAACAAGTTTCAGAAATGATTGCCGTTTCTGAGAAGCAAAAGACTGGCTAATCAGATCACAAAAAAGGATGAATGCAACTCAGCTCTACACGTTTACCTGGTTCCGTTCAAATGTGCAGCAAGGATTATAAAGGCCAGAGAAACAAAACAAAAAAACAACAAAATCATGGCAGATCACTATCACCAAAGGGAGCGAAAGAGAATAAAGATACATCCAGTACAGGCGGGTCCGTTGTTCCCGTTCCAGAACTTTTTTGTTGCTTCCTCCTCCTGACTTTTGATCAGAGGGGAGCACCTTTTGAATAGCAAAACAGCGGGCAAAAATCCGCAAAAGGTAAGGAAATCCTGAATCATCAGGATGCAAAAAAAATCACTCAGCATAACCCCTTTTCCCACACAAACACACCTCAGCAAGACTGGTTTATCGCCTTTATCGCTGTCAAACATGTTCTGTTCATATTGGGATCCCAATGGATCTCATGGGATCCCAAGGGACTCTGGGGAAAGGTTTGATGAAACCAACGGACGCAACGCGAGGAAAGCGCGCAACGGTCCGGCTCGTTGTCTTTAGTGACGGCGCCCGGAGATGGAAAAACCAACCCTTGGACCTTTTTAGACATGTGAGCAGCAAGAAAACTGAGAAACAAATCCAGAAACACCAGAGATCCAAATGCATCAAATGGAAAACAGGCATGTCAATCAAACAGCTTCCGACAAGTCCTTTCAAATTGAAATATGTTTCTCAACATTGGGAGAACTTTCGCCTCATTTCGGGACTATGTCCATCGCTTGGTAGTGAAAAAAAACTATACTCGGTTCCAGTGCTAAGTCAGGCATGCCCGCGTAAAGTCAAACATCCGCATGGGCATGGCTAAAGTTTTAAATTGGACGTTCAACATCGACTCTCCTTACTCTTGTTAGTACAATTGTTCATCCACAGTGCTACGTTTTTGGGTTTGAGTAGTATTTACCATGATTGTACCATGATTCATCCCATCTCACAAAGGTGGCCTTCAATGGCGGCCATTTTGATCGCCCAAGGCGGCCATCAGCCGCACCTCACACCCGACGCTTCAAGGACTTGATGTCCTGGACGAAATGAGCTGGCTCAGTTGGCTATGGAAAATGGATGAACATGGCCCATATGTTTATAGATAAATAGACTTAAAAATTGGAAATGAAATTGATGAACATTGCTATTTCTGAAATAGATCACTTAGAAACTTGAGGATTTACCTATTAGACGACTGGTGATTAGTTCTGTAGCTACATTCGATTCCCAAAAGCTATTGCATTTTGGGGTTCTCAAGGTATTGGCCAGCCGCCATATGCTGCCAGAAGTTGGGGGTGAAACTAGAAACTTCTACAGGACAATGGTGGCATTGGTGAACGATAAGCCAATTGGTTGCTGGAAAAGCCATTACCTTCATAGATGGTACTTCATTCAAGCCCCGTTCAAACCCAATGAGTTACCATTGCATAACTAGATCTATAGACTCATCGCAGCACCACGCAGCCCTCAATTCGAGGGCGATACTCACAACTCTCACTATCACTAACAACCCATGAGTTACAATTTACTAAATATAATGTTGTCTAGCCAATAGTGATATCTTGTCAATAGTAGAAACATTTTTCCGCAACTCCAATTTTTCTCCAATACTAAAAGGCAATTAGCTCCATTTACTTTTAGTATTGCCAAAAGAGTCATGTTCAGACCTTGTCCAGAGGGCATGGCCAATAGTGGACCCAACATGGCAATAGTGGAAACTTTTTTCCCAACTCCAATTTTT
>Ga0126342_10003707_pt1 | contig 25508 bp, 16 predicted proteins | sample Cyp1metagenome_FD_92528 | JGI IMG/M metagenome (GOLD analysis project Ga0126342, IMG submission 92528) | Coral microbial communities from Lord Howe Island, Old Settlement Bay, Australia - Cyphastrea 1 metagenome | ecosystem: Host-associated > Invertebrates > Cnidaria > Coral ... | reverse complement strand
TACACTTCTACATTCATTGAAGATCTTCAATAAGGGTTTAATTCTCCCACCCCCGTTAAACTTCTACATTCATTGAAGATCTTCAAAAAGGGTTTAATTCTCCCACCCCCGTTACACTTCTACATTTATTGAAGATCTTCAATGATGATGATGATGATGATGTGTAAGAGACTCGCACAGGTCCCTATGCTGTGCGTGCCGATATACAACATGAAGTTAGCCATGATGCAAAAAACTCCCAGTTTTATCAAGTTTTCAGCACATACGAAGATGGCCGCCGACAAGCACGGGCAAATCGAGGTGTTTGCCCGTAATGATACTGATTAGTGTAGGAGCCACCCCCTTAACAACAAACAATTTTAGGCTACTCAATAACTCGGCATTTTCTTGGCCCCCCCCCTCAACAATTTTTAGGATAGTCAACTTAAGTAAGGATTTCAATTGACATCAATCTACTTTCAATTCATATTCCTTTTAAACCCCAAAAACATCTATTGATAAGAAAGGATTTCAATTGAAAGCAATTTACTTCTAATTCATTTGAATCCACTTTCAATTGATTTTCCTTTTTAATCCCAAAAAAACACCCCAACAAGCTTTTGTGCACAATCAGGTACCATCGAAACAAATACATTATTGAGGATCTGGGTAACTCATGGGGTACCCCCTTGAAAAATTGTTTGGGTGCTGTTTTTGTTTTTGTTTTTTAATAAAGGTTTAATAAGGCATCTAATTATTTGAGAAACCTTGCATTTTCAAAGCTTTAACATGGATATGGCTTTCTAAAGTAAATGGACCAGCTTTACCCAAAGAAAGGTGTATAAAGGTGGATGAAACTCCTCCTGGAAAAATTGGATCTGAGAAAAACCTTCTCACAATTGGGTTCTGTTCAAAGTGTTTGAACACACTCAATTATTTTTGGGAATTGTCTCACAATAGAGTCCCATGACACTAATCGGGATCCAACATTATCTAGTCTACTATGACTATATTGAACTATTTGTTGCACACATATTCTATGGTAATTCCCTTGAAGTAAACCCTCAATGATAACTGCGGTTCATCGCTCAGGAGGGGCAGAAATTGGCTGAGAAACTGCCCAAGGCGATTGGTCGTTCAATCGGGACGGAAAGCCATAGCGCTGTTGGCAACTTCCCTCTGGTAATTTAACAAAGCTATGGAAAATGGCACAGTTTTAGTTCATTTATGATGATTTATATACCTAGTTACAAAAATTAAATAGTGATTTTCTTAGCAATGTTTGTTTACTGGAGGGTAAGCATTGGGGTATGATTGACAAATGATGGTTTATGATGGTTTATTGTTTATTGGCTATTATATAGGGGTCTATACTACCTGGTTTTGTAGGCCCATGAACCAGGAATCTTTGGACATCAGTGACCTGACCATCGATCGGACTGAGTCGGTCGCTTTCGTGCTCCATATTCCCCGGGCTTCCCCGGCTTCAGGCACCGGAGAAAGAGGCACTTGCAGCATGGTCAATGAAGTTGAGTGCATAATAGAGTACAAATCCAGGGAAGACAAAACACAAGGAATAGCTCCTGGCACAAACAATGCACCTATAGGGGTCTTCTGGTTCAATCTACATGATGCATTTGCGAAAGGAAGGTTGAACTGAATTGAAAAGGACATCGATTTTCTTCACCGAACAAAGATGTGTCACAAGCTTCTGCAATCCTTCCCACTGGCGTCGCAGGTGGTAGCGCCTAAGAGAGTCCCAAAGAAAAGGTGCGACCCCGATAGGTCAACCCACTAGTCCCAGGATCAATGGATTGGGTTTTTCGGGAAAGTTTACTGGTTTAAGCCCCATATTAATGGGAAAATCTATGGTTTCCGGCTTTCCGGTTACGATTTTCCCAACAAAACCAATCCATTGACAGGAAACAATGGGATTACTAAGTCATCAACGTTTGATTTTGAACACTCATGTCACCCATGTCTCAAGGCACAGGGGGCCATATCTGTACATATTCTCGTAAATCCCAACGAACAACTGCAAGAGAGTATGGACATTTGCACAATAGATGTATTACATGAATGTGAAATTTGTCATCTAAGAGTGTATTTTGCAATGTTCATATATATATATATATATATGTGATTATCCATATATGTATAATCTATTTAGATTGTTACTATGTCTATGTCTATGTATACACGTACGTGTTTTGTGATGGCAGGCATACTGCGGTGAAGTCGGGCGGTGCCCCGCCAGAGGCGCCAACATGCCAACATGTGATAACATGTGGGTCATTGACATAGGGATAATTTTCGCATTTTTGATGATCAAAAATAGTGTTTTTAGTGGGTGTAAACACCATCAACAATATATAGCAGCGTTTTAACCATTGACTTTTCGTGATTTTTGAGTGGGATTTAAACATCAACGGCAGGAGAATAACAATGGGATATAATGAGCTATATAAGCACCAATATTCGTATGATTTGTGGGTACGTCTGAAGACAAAGATGGTATATCGGAATACCCTCCAAATGGCAATGTTATTTAATTGCCTTCGGCAAGCCCGCCGGCCATAGAGAGGTGGCCCCAAGGGAGTTTGATGTGCAGCTTCTGTGTGTAAAAGCGTTTGTGTGCAACAGGTTCTGTGTGTAAAAGTGTCTGTGAGTAAAAGCTTCTGTGTGTAAAAGCTTCTGTGTGCAAAAGGTTCTGTGTGTAAAAGCATCTGTTTGTAAAAGCTTCTGTGTATAAAAGCTTCTGCGTGTAAAAGCTTTTGAGTGTAAAAGCTTCTGTGTGTAAAAACTTCTGTGTGTAAAAGCTTCTGTGTGTAAAAGCTTCTGTGTGTATAAGCTTCTGTATGTAAAGCTTCCGGTTCAAAAGCTTCTGTGTGTAAAAGCTTTTGTGTGTAAAAGTGTTTGTGTGTAAAAGCTTCTGTGTGTAAAAGGTTCTGTGTGCAAAAGGTACTACTACTACTACTACTACTACTACTACTAGTACATGTACTAGTACATGTAGTACTTGGAGGAGGGGGGAGGGTGACCTTGATTCAGACGAGGAAAAAACGCGCAGCAAGAGAACAAAGGAACAAGCACAAGCCAAGAACAGAAAGAAGTACAAACCAAGAACAGAAACAAGAACAACACCTTCCAATCAGACACGCCGGCAGGCCGGCGGATTTTAAACCAGAAACATTAATCATTAAGATTGTGCAGTAGATATCGGTACCTATGTTTAGTCAAACTCAAGCCCATGTATGAACTTGTATGAACTCAACATACTGGCGGTCATGCTAGTAACTCAACAGTTGGAGGAAAATCACGTGAGATGTTTTGGACCACCCATTGTTCGGACGATGCATTCCCACGCGATTGTACAGTACATGTATGTGATTTGTGGAATGCTAAGTGCTTCTTAGCTACGTGTTTAATTACTGTAGTTGATTTGTCCACACACACAAATGGGGATGTTTGCCTCTTACCAGCCAATTCAGCAGTCTTCAAAACCCTGTGGATTGTTGATTGATGATTGTGGTATATTGTGGTTGTAATACCCTGTATTGATCTTTATTGGGGATTCTCACAATCCATGATGGGAAAACGCCTGTTGTGTAATGGTTTTCCCAAGTCACCTTCGTTGTCCAAGGCGCCGAGCGTGTCCAAGGTGCGCTGGCGAAGCCGCGACATGTCATGGATGTCCAGGTTTTTCCAGAGGGGAATCTGGAGATCCAATCCAATGTCACATTGTTTCAGGTACCTGGTTAACTATCGTGTATTGTAATAACATAGTAACCAATATAATATAATATAATATAATATACTATAGTATAATATTTAATATAATTTAATTTAATATAATTTAATATAATATAATATAATATATATAATTATATATATACATTATGTATATATGTACATATATATATATACATTATGTATATATGTACATAAATATATATATATATATATATATATATATCTTGGGGACAATCATAATCCATTAATCTTTGAAGTAGGATAAGATAGTAATAGAGTTCTGTTCTCCCTGTTTTCCGTTGAGACGGTCACGGTCCGTGAAGATGGGATTTTAAACCTCTTAAATCCTTATTGTTTGTTTTGAGAAAGATTGAGAAACAATCATTTACCCTCTGGTAATTTAACGTAGCTATTGAAAATGGTGATTTATAGTGGATTTACCCATTAAAAATGGTGATTTTCCATAGCTATGTTAGTTCACCAGAGGGTAAATTTATGAATGCCTATATTTATCCCACTTAAACAATCGTTTAAACGTATGAATCCTAGGTTTTTTTATCCCCCTGAAATCCTCAAAAGTGTGTTCCTCCGCAGGCTCGTCCCACTGCCACCAAGTCGGCACCAGAACCGTGCGGGGACCCGAAAATCATCGAAAGGTGGATGGCTTAAAAAGGCTGTTGGGGAATTTGGTCATGGTATTTTTGGTGTATTTCTTTATTATTCTTTATGACCCAGTTGAAGAGTCCTACTTTCTCATTTTGTTTGTTTTTTTTTCCGGATTTTGTAAAGGTGTGTTCTGTTCCCTTTTTGGGGTGTGTGTGGTTTAGTGGTTTAGCGGAAGATCAGTGTGGCGATATTCCATATCATGGATGATGCGCATGGTTCATGGTTCCATTCGATGTTGAACCTAGTGGTTCAAACACATCTAATATGTGTGATTTTGATTTGGGAATTGACCAGATGGTGTATATATATATATATATATCATATATCTCTAGTATCGTATATTATGTGTGTGTGTGTGCCAGCCGCGTGGTGTAGCCACTGGTCGCAACAATGGAATGAATGAGATTCGTCAAAACGTGGCAATCCTGTTTGTCCGTTCCCTGCATTGTTTGGAATGATATTGCGGCTTAATGTGGTAAACCCAACAATCAACCTACCCTAGTACCATTTGTTTGCGGATGGTTTTCCACCCATTTATGATCATGCTGGGATGGTTTATTATTGAGTTTAATTACCGCATTACTGTTATGGGGATGGGTCAAAACCTATTAGTATCAATTTTAATGGGATGAACATCCATTTATATACCAGCTGTTTTGTGGTTCACTAGGTACCAGGGTTATGACTCATAGCCTTATTTGTCTTCAATCCGCGTCTTTGGTTTGACATTTTGTTGAACAGCTTGCCACAGCAATTTGCAAGGATGAAACCATACGATCTTCAAGGAGCCAGAATCACACCCAGAATGGAGTTGTCGGGTGATAACTTCACTCACTGATTCGCACCCATCTTTGACTCTGCATGGCACTGGTTTGTTGTTAAATGCAATGGCCGAGCTTTGCGCGTAGATTTATTTCAATCAGATCGTCAACATGTCCCATTTGCTTAACTGGATTTCCAAGCTACACATGTTAAATCCATCTATCATCTTATCTTACCACGCCAACAGACAAGTTGAACATCTCATCTTCGTCCGAATAAACAAAAAAAAGGTAAAAGGTACCCCTAAATCTGCTGGTTTATCGCTATGTTCCCATCAACAATAATATATTATCATGTAACTGTATATAAAATATAATATACATTAAAATGACCGTTTCCATCTCATCTGTGGATTATCTCCCCTAACGGGTCTCTTTCAGGTCGTGTTTGTCCCCACCTTTCGGTTGCAACCAAGGCCACCAGCCAAGCGGCCGCGGCTTTCGGCCTCTCCGGTGGTGACCTGCCTTCCTCATGGCATTTTCAATGGTAACATCATAGGATCGTGGATAATCGTGGATAATCAACCATGGCTGGATGGCAAATCCTCATTGACGTCCTGGTGTTATCTAACATTGCCGTGGTTAAACTCACCATGTTTTAATTAAGGTTTTTATCAACTATCATTATGCCATCTATACCGTTCCGCTATGTAACAAATCACCTAATACCGGGTAAATGATTAGATCATTTGAGGTTTAGCAAACGCTGGGGAATACCGACCATCCATGAATGGCGGTTGGGCCCCATTTCTGGGGAAGTGGGTTCGAACCAACCCTTTGTGTCACTTTGTTTCAGGTTGTTTTGTACCCCAGGGATCCCCTGTTAGTGTACTAACCTAGATTCGTGGAAAATCCATGATTCATATGGTTCGATCAATGGTCTACAAATGCTTGGTTTTCCACATCGTTACGGTTATCGTAGTTTACCAGAAGCGTTTCATAATTCAGCCTGCAGGCTACACCATACTGTTATACCTCTTTGTATACCTCTTCCACGCTGTTTTCAAGCGTGTCACTTTGGATTCTGACCATTGGGGTGTCCAATGCATCATCGATCCCACTGATGACACTGATGGTGTGGAGGTATATGACAATATCAATATACTCCTCTGATTTCTGGGGAACTGTGAACGAATTGATCCAAGACATGAACAGAAAACTCTCACAGGTGGGGTTAACTTAGGGTATACTTAGGCTTAACTCAAGATTTTCAGAGCAGATGTACATCAAATGTCCATGTTTTTTTCCCCATGTGGCCCCTGTGACATTCGGTTCAGCGGAATCATGATGACCTTGTAGGGACATCGATGATCCAAGGCGGAATCTGCAGGTCCTGCAGGTGAGACATTGGTTCTTGGTTGCAACTGGATGTGCCCGGGTTTTTCTTCCAGCATTCATTAAATGATAGATGTCATGGTGGGGATAACTCGAAGTAAAGTAATTTCTGGGCGACGTTTTTTGATGTGTGGTATTGTGGTGACATTAAAATACATTACATTCCCAGTTGGTTGGCAAGGGGTACTTGCCTGCATTCTATTTCTTTGAGGTGGCTACATCCAGATGTTGGGCAAAAAAAAACACAGAACTCTATTTAGAGGAAACAATGATGGAAGCGAAGGCAGAAGCCAACTGAGGCCAAAGCAAAGGCGGAAGCAAAGGCGAAGGTAGCGGATAGAGTTGGAGATGGTTTTACAATGTTTTACACTGGGTTGTCTTAACAGAGTTGGGAATTCCTCAACCCTACCAATTCTGAATGGTTGAAACTGAACTTGTTTAAATCATCATGTGAAATGAAGCCATGATGAAACCAGCACTGGATTGGTTCAAGGGAAACTCAAATCAGTCCAGGAAACGGACTGGCTTTTACTCCACGGACTATAAGGGCCATTCCAAAAAAAAGTTCAATGACGCGGGTACTCAGATTCATATCAACTCGAGCGGGTACTAGTGATATGTCCTATATATATATAGGTCCTATATTAGTATATATATATATAGGTCCTATATTAGTATATATATATATCTATTTATCTAATAGATATATATACTAATATAGAACCTATATATATAAATATATATATATATAGGTTCTATATTAGTATATATATATATATATCTAATAGATATATATATATGTATATATATAGGTTCTATATTAGTCCTATGTCTCCTAGGTCCAGAAATCCCTCTGGAACCAACCCAGTTGGAACCGAAGTAACTTGCTCCAGGCCCCTCCCAAGGAACAGGCTGCCGAGCTCCGAGCCAAGTCGGGTCTTCTCAGCGACCAAGGGAGGACCCCAGTGGTTACCCAATCAAAGATGGCCTGGGAAATCCTGAGCTAAATGGAGGTTGAGTTCATGGATAAAATCTGCTTGCTGGTTTCAATTTTATGGCTTTTTCATGTTTTTTCCATTTCATATATGGGATGTCATCCTTCCCATTGACGAAGTCATATTTTTTTCAGAGGGGTTGAAACCACCAAGCAGTTTATTGTTTATAGCTGGCAAATCATCGAACTGGAGCGGCAGGCCCAACAAGAATGGCCCAAAGGTGCGGTGCGGGATCTTCCCTTAAATTTGTCGATGTTCATTTGGTGAAGCTTAAGTTCCCCGAGATTGCCCAAATTGAAAACTATGCCAAAATGATGACACTTTCATACATTCCTAGTTAACTAACATAGACCCTGCCATGAGTTGTGGCTTTGAAGACTGCTTTTTATCGATGAGCTGCTCTCAGGGTCGATCTTAATTGTTGTCTATGTTATCGAACGGTGGATGTAATCCACAAAATGTCGATATGTGAGGTTGGCACGGGTGAAGGTGATATTTTTGGGTGTCTGATTGTGGATTTGACCAAGAAAGATATGAGCTATGGTCAATACTCATGGTTAATAACCATTAATAGGGGCTAGTCATCCAATGGTTCATAGGGATTTTTTTTTAACCATTATAAGGATCCTTATTATGGATGGGATGACCATCAACCATATAGTGAGTATTGACCATGGCTCATATGGCAAGGGGTAGGAGGCGATGTTTTGCTGTGGTTTTTTCCCGTCAAAAAAAAAGGGATTGGACCCCGCCAATGCTTGGGATGAAACTTGGTGAATCAATCGGATATTTATCCAATAACTGTGGGCTATGAGAATCAATCATTTTATGGATAATGGGATGTGTGATGATATATGTGCAACAGTGTGAGACGGCTTTGTACCTTTAATATAATAATATAATAAGATAATAATATATATATACACCCCAAAACTTGCATTTGCTCAATGCAGAAACACCCCATTTGACTTGTTGGTGTCTTCCCCAACATGCTCAAACAAAGCCAGGAGTAGCCCCTATGATTATCAGAATGATCAGATGTGAGTAGTCAGGTTCTATCAAACTATAGACACGGACTATCCAGTTCAGAGGATCATTTACAGTTTATCTGCTTGGTGGTTTGGAACATTTTTATTTTTCCATAATGTATGGGATAATCATCCCAACTGACGAACTCATAGTTTTCAGAGGGGTAGGTATACCACCAACCAGTTGCAGTTGATGATGATAAAGTGGATCTCTATTGTTGATGTAAAGTGGAGCTGAGGTTGGCTGCGCTAAGGGAGAAGGCTGCCCTGCTGCTGTTTGAAAATGGTGTCTGATCCGATCAATAGCCGATCAACCTAGTGGTCTAGTGGTCTCAGGAATGACGACTGGTTGATCTGGTTGGATTTTGAATGATATTTGAAGAGCTCACCAAAATGAAGTTCATTGAAGTTCAAAGCAAAAAGCAAGGGGGTAAACACAGCGGAACGACAAACAAGGATCATTTGGACATGGGCATGGGGTTGTTTCTGAATTGGGGACCCCAAAGCTAGCTATGTCTCCTGCAAAAAAGAAACAGTGAAACAGTGAATGATTGGGATGCCCAATCGTTTCCAAGCACTAATGTGATGACTGAAAATACGTATGCCTGGAACCTCGTTGTAACACTATTTGTGAATAAGATCACTACACTTCACTTTACTTCAGACCTTTTTGTAATGATTTCATCTCATGCAGTTTTTGTCTATGCAACAACAAGATCACAACTGGATTCAGAGGCCTAGATTGCTCAGATGTCAGGGTTTATCCGATCACTAGATGTCTGGTATTATGGAGTGAAACAGGTTAGGGCCAAACTGCTGAAGTGGGAAGTTGAGGTGTAGAACTTTGAAGCAGGTTTTTCAAAAATAGAGGCCTACAATTGGCTACATGTACCCTCTGGTTATTTAACATAGCCATGGTATAGATGGCCCATAGAAATAGATGGTTTACCTATTAAAAATGGTGATTTTCCATGGCTATGTTAGTTTACCAGAGGGTATATACAAGAAGGACTTCCTTCACAGGTCCTTCCTCAAGGACATCTACCAGAGGTCACTGGTGTCACTGTACCCCTCGATCTTTTGATTTGGAAAGTACCCTCTGGTTATGTCAAAATAGCTATTGAAAATGGCCCAGTCGAAATAGTGGATTTACCCATTAATAGCATGGTGATGTTCCATCGTTTTTTGTATGTTTACCAGGCCGGGTATCAATCACCAGATTTGGTCATCAGAGTCATCGCCAAACCCACCACCCGCAATGGACGCTCGAGGCTCAAAAATTGGAGCACTTGTCCAATTTACGTCAGGAGCTGCAGCAGCCCCGTTTTAGGACAGGGGGGGTGGTCCTGTATAGTCCTCCCCAAGAACCACATGCTGGTCATGTAAGCGGAGGATTGAAAAAGTGACCTCAAGTGCGGAACCATTGCATTGAAAAGGCAGTGGGGAAGCAACAATCATCTACCATGACATTGAGTTTGATTTTGGATTGTAGTTTTATCAGATATCTGAAAGAACCAGATGCGTTTTGACTCACAACTTTGCAACCACGTGGGATCTCATGGTACCAGAAATTTGATAGCCATGACTGGGCTAAATTGGGGGAAAAAAATCTCACTGTTTTCCAGAATTGCATCTCATGTTGCTGGTGATATCTGTTCTATAGCAGCAAAACAAAAACATGACATGGTTGCTTTGATACTCCATTCTATTCCCATTAAGTGGTTAGTATACTTCCATGAGATGTTAGTGTATATATATACCACTTAATGGGAATAGCAACATCATAATAATGTGAATATACTCCATACTATCATATAATGTTGGTGTACATATGATACTTCCATCATCCATCATCCATCACTTATTTTCGTTTAATCCAAGGTGTTTGGACCACGACATCTCCAACGTCACCCACGCTTCATCTCAAGCTGAGGTGAACGCAAAGCGAAGGAGGCAGCGGAAGCGAAAGCCAAGGGGTGGGGGTCCTCAGGGGTCTGGAATTGACCATAATATACCTTGCTTTCACTGAACTTGTACAGTGATCTTCCTCCCAATGGATAATCATTAGACATATTATATAGACAGTTTTGACTCTTGACTTAGATTTCTTGCTGTTGAGACTCTGATTTTTTTTCATTGTCCTCAGAGGGTACTAGAATGTAATAAAGATAGGAACAAAAACATGAACATGTATCATAAGCAGATTGATACCTTCAGTAACATCAACATTAAATACATGAGCAAAACCATGAACCGGGTTTTCATTTCAGTGTCATTAAAAAAAAAACAATCTATAAATTAGGCTGAATTATACTGGTTGGTGGTTTGGAACATTTTTCATAGGGGTGGCTCAACCACCAACCAGAATAGTTCAGGCCAAAGGTCATCCCATCCCATCCTATATGAGGTCTGTGCCAAAGGTGAAAGCGAAACCCCGGACGCCGGTGAAGGCAGGTCATTTGGTCATTTTTTTTCGGGAAAATCGCTGGGAAAAACATGGGAAACTCGGGTAGAGAATGCACGCTGTGAATCCAATGAAGGGTTTTTGTTGCGTGTATGTTCGATGTTCTCTTTTTAGTTTGGTTAATACCTCATGTTTCTTGGTATACCGGTATACCCTCTTGTCTATTTTCCAGCTCCACTTGGAAATCACTTTCTTTAGCAAAATACATCCACAAGTGCAAACAAAATCCTCTACAATGGAGAACAAATTCCACACAAAAGCAAGAACCAATACTGGTTGGTGGTTTCAAACCTTTTTTGTTTTCCCATATATTGGGAATAATCATCCCAACTGACTTTCACATTTTTCAGAGGGGTTGAAACCACCAACCAGATTTTATTCTAATTTTTGCTAGTTGAATTCCCACCAAATGGTGACTCAAATCCCCCAGATGTTGTGTTTTTTTTCCATGGTTTTTTCCAGCGAAGCTCCCGCCATACTTCGGGGACAAGGAAGGACATGCCGTTTTTTGTTGAGGAGTCAGCAAGGTCGGCCCCAAAGAAGAGCCTGAAGATGTCTGGATAACTTGTAGCCGCTCCCAATGACCGTCCCCACCACTCCCACACGGGTATGATATCCAGTCAGTATTGGTGAATATGATGAACATATAATATATATATAATATAATATATATATATATATTATATATATACATATATATATATATATATATTATAAATATACATATATTCATATGTATATATATATACAAGCCCATGTTTTTTTAGATATACTATCTATCTCAGCGACTTCTGCTCCAGGCCATGCCAGGCACTTCCGAGTCGCCCAAGGCGCTTAAAATCGGTGAAATCGGTGAAATCATCCAGTAATAAAGTGGTACCATAGATGACCATAGATGGTTCCCATCCCCAAAATATGATTGGGTTATATTGGGTTATAAGTGGTATAACCATAGATAACCATAGATAACGATAGATGATGGTTCCCATCCCCAATATGGTTATCATCCCCAAATCCCCTTAATATTACTGGGTTAATTATAAAGTTATAACCATCCCCAGTATGATGGTCAATATGGTTATCATCCGTATAACCCAAGAATAAACCATCCCCAAAATCACCATTTTTATGGGTGGTACAGACCATCACAACTGGGGTGGTTTATTATTGTTTGTTGTTTTAACCGCATTGTAATACCCTCTGGTAATGACGAAGAGTTTGCGAATTTGAACATGGCCCATGAACATAGTTGATTTACCGTTCTTAAAGATGGTTATTTTCCATAGTTTTTTGTATGTTTACCAGAGGGTAGATGTCTGGTAAACTAAGAGTTTGCTATGGCAAATCACCATCTTTAAGAACGGTAAATCAACTATGTTCATGGGCAATGTTCAATAGCAAACTGTTAGTCATTACCAGAGGGTATGGGTGGGATTCAACGCAGAATACTCCGAATAATCAGGGGAAACATCTTCAAAAAACAGGGAAACATCTCCAGTTCATCCCGAAATGTTATGATGTTCCCATATGTTCTCTATTAACATGTCTAGGAATGGGGAAATACAAGATTTTCAGGGTCACTCCTGATATGGATGACTAGAAATTTATTTCAACCCATGAGTAAATGGCGTGTCATGGTTTATATATCACTGTTGGATGATGAATGATTAACATATGTGTTTGAACATGTTTGAATCCTGATTTTGTGTGCATCGTATTTTGGACAATTGGCATGGCATGGTTTCAGCACTGCTCAAATGACACCCTGGCAGTTTGATCTGAGTGAGGGATCTTTGAATATTTTTGTTAATATCCAACAATGAGTAGAAACATATCTTCATATGAACATATCTTCATATAAACAGGAAATCACATGGATTTTAAGTCAAAGGGTTCACTTCAAGATGGAATCTTTATGTTGCATCACACTATCTGGACAATGCTTCTCCGGCTTGCTCTCAGCTAAATAGAGTGGATGCCTCTCCAATGAAATTCAAGCCTTTGAGGTTGAGATTTGGGGTATGAATTCCCCAAAAATCAGATGGTTTCAGGCGCCGCCGGCGCAGCCAGCACAGCCAACAGAGCCAACAGATTCGCAGGTGCAAACTGAGCAGGCAAACGATCAGCGGAGTGGATTTGAAGTTGTCCAGAAATGGTCAGTAACTAGATTCAAAGATGGCCCCTATAGGGATATGGAGGATAAGTTGGTGGAGTTTGGGGAAATTACCCTATGTTGAGACAAACTCATTTGTCCCAAAAACCCAAGAGCATTAGCATTATCCATTTCCTCAACATGAATGATTCAACGTAACACAATGTTTGTCTGCTCTTGAACTTAATGATCTTAATTGATCAAATAAGATGTCCTCGACCTTCGAAGGCTTAATCAAGTTGCGCCACCACGAGATTCCAGGGATTGCCCAAATTCAAATCGATCCGTGATTGTTTCTTCAAAATTCCTCATTTCCCAGCCCAACAGATCCAAACCAATTGTTGTAAAAATCCTGGATACCTGACTGTGTCCTATAGGGAATCATGAAATCCTAAATCGTCCAAGAAGGGGAAAGTTCAGGCTGGCTTGTCTCCAGCAATGGCCAGACGTACTGGGAACATCCAAGCAATGGCCAGCCGTGCCCTAGATCATCATTGTTGCTAATATGCTCATCATTTTTTATACAAACAGATCCATCTAATCATTGAGTGTCATTGAACATTGACTGAGTTGGTGCCTGGTAAGAACATATTGATCAGAAGAATCCGGCAGGCTTGCGGCGGAACATTCTGTGCAAATGCTAATGTTTGTCTCTTACACTTCTTGGTTAGGATCTTCAATATGTTGAAACGGAAGTATCATTCATAATTAATTCCACACGATGTAGCAAACACACTAGTCAACCTCATTTTTCGTATTCATAAATAACACCCCACATCTAAAAACATGGGTATGGTGTTGTGGTGGCTCAACGTTGGCTTGAGGCGAAAGCGCCCCCCAAGCCCAAGGAACCCCCTCAGGCAGCTGGGGTTTGTGGTAAATCTAAGGCATGCTATTGAGATAGTGGATAGGGATTAATATGGCTTAACAGGGTGATATGAATATGGTTGAATATGAATTGATAGTTGATTTATCACTATTCTTGGTAAAGCATAATGGCTGTTACTTGTTTGGCTTTTGGAGACTGTTTTGTTTCCGGATCAATACTGCAAAGTGAAGTAACAAAGATGAGACTTTAACAGCAGCCATGCGGATTCAACATAACCCAGCTTCCAAGCAACAGTCGCAAAGACAGCCATGCGACTTCACCAGAAATGTGATATCTACGGTAGTTCATAGGGGGAGATCATCTGTCAGGTTTCTGAAATATGTTGCAGGCCTCGCCGGAGAATGCTTCCGTGGTGACCTTAGATTTGATGTTTTACATTCCGGTTGGCAATGTGGGTCCCAAAATTGGGTATTCATGGCTATACCTTAGTGGGAAAAAATATGATATATAAACCATTGGTTTTTGGGGTTCTAGTTTTTGCCAGCGGACCGAAAACCGTGCTCGTAAAGCTAACGTGTTTGAGAACGCGCAACTACGTTACGAACCTCCATAACCCCTTGCATGGGGTGGGGTGGGGTGGGCTATTAATGTCTTTTCTACTAACAACTTCCAACTACGTTACTCACTTCTCTAACCACTTGCATGGGGTGGTGTGGGGTGTGGTTGGGTGGGGTAAGACAACTTGCAACTACGTTGTTATCTCCTTTGTCAAATTCCAACTACTTCATCGACTCTTGTAACATAACTTGCAACTACGTTCACTCTTGTGAATTCTTGTGACACAATTTACTACGTTTTTATCTTCTCGATCAAGTTCCAACCACGTTGTTGGCTTTTATATCACGCAACTTGCAACTACGTTGTTATCTTCTCGATCAAGTTCCAACTACGTTGTTGACTTTTATCACACAACTTGCAACTACGTTGTCGACTCTTGTGGCACAACTTGCAACTGCGTTCGTTGTTACCTTCTGATTCAGAAGAGAATTGGGCATTTTACATGAGTATGTGAGCCACCACCGTGGGAATTCATGCAAAAAGAATATCGCGGCAGAGAAAAACTTGTTCGTCATACTGGTACTACTGTATTGATGCAGCATGGTCTGCATTAAAGAGTTGCATTCCCAAAAGTTTGTCCTCCCAAAGCCGCGATTTACTATTGTACGCAAAATCCCGGCAATGGAAGTACATAAACCGCAGTGCCAACTTGCAGCAGAAGACGATTGACGTACTGAAACGCATCTTCTGACGAAAAATGTCATGTTTTAGACTCCACAAAAAAACCGATGAACATGAGCTGTTACTGTGGGAAAATGCGAAAACAATCAATTTTTGGTAGCCATTTTTTGGATGATTTTCATGAAAGAAATTCGCGTTTCGCCACAGTGCCACGCTTAAACAAAAAAAAACGTGTTTTTACGAGCACGGTTTCCAGTCCGGCGGGTAGTTTTTGAAACAACCGGTTACGCGACCAAAGTCGTAGAACTCCAGCAGAATGGTGACCCATTGGGCCATGAGCAACCGGAGATTAGTGGTTTTGCTGTGCGGATCAGAAAACGCAGCAGTTTTTTAGTTGTTGCTTTCAAATAAACATGCTCACCCACTGATAAACATCCGCAGGCAAAATGTGTTTGAACGTATTTCACACCAAAATCATGCAGTAAAACTGCAATAATCAAATATGTTGCTATAGTCAAGCATCCCAACAAATGTTTGGATGATATGAATCCAATATCATCCAATAACATTATTGGCACACAATAATGTACATATACACATTTATACACATCATCCCAATAATTTCACCAGAAATGAATGGATGTCTCACAAAATTGCAAGGCTGCCGAAGAGGAGGACTTGGACGATGCGGATCTGATGGTGCGGGAGATGGAAGTCAAAGTCAGAGCATTTGTTCATTCCGTTGGGACTACGGAGGACCGTATTTTTGGGGCAAAACCATAATATGTTATGATTATGTGTACTGGAAATAAATAATTTGTTTAAAGTTCAAATCCTTCTAAGTTTGAAAGAAGGATGGTGGATGTCCTTTCAATCTATATATTTGAAGTGCAAGTTACACTAAGTTTGCTTCCACAGTGTCCAGTCGGACTGGGGTAATCCGGGAGTGTTCAGTTGACCTACCAAATGGCGCATAAAAATTGGAACCACCTGGGCATTTTTTGGTAGTTGAAATGCCAGAGGCCCTGAAATTGGTTACTGTTACTTGTGTGGAAGAGCATTTTTCAAGCAGCCCCTGAAATTGGTTCCATCTCAGTTTTCTAGAGGTGTAAACTCCGAAAATGGAATGTAATGGAATGTACTTCAAATTGAACATGACCAAGCAATAGCAAGCCCATTTAAAGGCCTTTGTTCAGCCATACAAAAGGATCCCCTGAGCCGTGCAGAAAGTTTGTTTTGGATGTTTCTTAAGCTTGGTGAGACCTCAGAGATCCTTCCAAAAACCAAATGTGATTCAATTTTCATCCAGTGGATGATGTTTGGATTTATTAGATATATTAGGGATGATATGGGATTATAGAATCCATATGTTGTTTGGTTTCAAAATTGTTTGGTGGAAGCCATGTGATGACTGTTGTGATTCCTTAAGCAGTGGATAATAGACTGGTCGGATTGTTGTTTGGTTTCAGAATCATGTCCGAAAAAACCAGCACCATGACATGATCTGGTGCCAAGGCGGGATTGGCAGGTGCTTTGGGCGTTGGGGCCCGAGCGACAACTGGAGAAGGCAAAGCAATTCGACCCCAAATGACGTTACAATGAAGTGCTGCCAAATCATGAACATCATATACTTTCACGAATATGTTTGATGGTAACTTTGGCATGATGATTTACGATGTTTGTTTATTTGAGAAAAGATTGATAATGATTATGTTCTTTGATGTTCTTTGATTATGATTTAGATTGATCTAGTCTGGTCTAGGCCCAATGCCATAAACCTACTATTTGGATCCATTTGGGGATGATAGTTTCCACCAGTTCACTAGTGATTTAGTGGATGTTTTATTGGGTTTACCACATTAAGGGCAATACGGCCATCATGTCAGCCGGCTGATCTTCGACCAGACTATGGGGCTCGTCGTTTGTGCTAACTCAGGCAGAAATAGCACTGGGATGCGCTAGGTAATGTACCGCAGATTCCCAGAGAGTGTTTGTATGTGTTTGTGTATTCTCGAAGTAGTGACCACATTCCCAGCACCGTTGAAGATATTATGGTCGAAATGTTACAGTATGCCTGCCCAGAATTTGCTACGATTGCTGAATGTACTGCTCCTCATGCTGAATGTACTGCTCACACATGTGGTGAACCCAAAAATAGATAGATTAAGAGCATATGGGTATGGATCAATACCTATTAATACCATTTTTAGTGGGATGAACATCCATTTACCAGCTATTTTGATGTTCACCAGGGGTAAGGGTTTTGACACACTGCCTAAGAACAATAGTGACAATAATAGCTTCATACCTCCTTTGGCCCGTCGGTTTTTTTCATTTTCGAGCTGAGGTCTTGCAGCCTGCTGAGACAGAGGCTCCACTGATTTCAGCAATCCCACCATTGAGATCCAGCGAATCTTTGTCGAAGACGTTGTGGTTTCATTGGTCATGTTGCAAAGATGACGGGGGTATTTTCCATTTCATTTATGGGATATATATGGGATATATATGGGATATATATATGGGATATATATGGGATATATATGGGATATATATTTTCCATTTCATTTATGGGATATATATATATATTATATATATAATGATATATAATCCTGTCATCATGTCATCCCATTGACGAAGTCCATCATTTTTCAAGATGGTTTTTCATAGCACCAGCAAGCAGTTTGCGGAATTGGGAATTGCGTTTAGCTGGTGCGTTTTACGCAGGGAATTCTCGGGAATGATCCATTTCATCAGTAATGTCATCATCCCAGCAACCCCCAGCAACCCATCCATTCCCTACTGATACTAAGCACCAGTAAGCTGAAAGATTTGTTGAGAACAAATCATGTACGGTGTAGCTATCCAGGTAAACCCACTGCTCGTGCTTGGAATACTCAACCACATGGTATCCAGTGCCAGTTCCCTCCACATGTTGCATCTATGTGTCAAATCCAAAGACACGGCATAGGGCTATTGCCAAGGATCACCTGCCATTATTTCCAAGGTCACTGGATTTGTGACCAGTGGCATGCCAGTTTTCATTGCCCCAAATCCAGTTCCCAATGTTCCGTATACTAACTCGACTATGAAAAGAACACATCTCACATCACTATAACCTATATTAAAGTATATCAATATAACCTATATTAATCAACCTATATATATATATATCACTATAACCTATATATATATATAGTATATATACTTTATAAGTATAGCATTACAGTATCCATTCCATTCTGGCCGACATCAAGTTCTCCAGCCGCACAGGTGCCAGGGCTGCCAGGGGATACCCCGGAGCCGCAGGAGCCGCAGGAGCCGCAAGAACCTGCCGAGAATTTGGAGGAAGAGGCCAGTTTTTGCCGCAGTCGAATTGGGATTGCTTCAAGGAAACATCCATAGGCAAACCATCAGTGTTTGGTGTCATAGTGTTTCTGTGGGCCATGTGTTTTTTAAGGGTTTCATAATAAGTAAGCAATCCTAGGACCACTTCATGGATGTGTTTTGTTCTTTGAAGACTGGCACAGTATGCGGATACTAGACGACTAAACGAGATTTCGGGATAAACTAGGGAAAATATGCTGGTGAAAGCCGTTGCAAAGCAGAAGTGTCAAATTTTGGGATACCCTCTGGTAATTTAACAGTTTGCTATTATGCTATTGAAAATTGCCATTTACAAATTGATTTACCCATTGAACATAGTGATGTTCAATAGTTTTTTGTATGTTTACCAGAGGGTACTTCATTGCGGAAATCCAAACATGTATCCATCGTTTTGGACACATTGGTGATGTTGACCCAGAGAGTGGCTGTCACAGCGGTAGATGGTGCATCCTTCAAACACAAGTTGGATCTTTTGGCCAATGAAGCTGTTAATGTTTGGTACCCAAGACACCAACCCAGATCATCCACGATTTATGTTTTATTCTATGTCATTTTATGTGCTATAACAAATGATTCAAACAGTCATCTAGGTTGATATTGTAATGATTATAAGTTGATAAACAAATGTTGACCATGACCATGGATACCTGGAGTACAAGTACATACAAGTACAATAAAGACACGTTTTTTTTTGAATATTAGCTTTGTATGTCCGCAAGTAGACAAAATCGGATAGGAAGAGAGCCACCCCCGCGCTATCCTCGTGACACTCAAGGAGTACGAGGAAGAGGAAGAGGAGCTGCTCAGTTGCAGGCTTTTCCCACGAGCTGATCCAATGGACGATATAAATTTCGTGAACTATTCCATTGGAACTGGTAAATTAGATTATGATTCCCATATATATTATATTACGTACTATGAATTATATGTAATATGATCCTCAGTACCTGGTGCCCAGATTTACCTGGTGCTATAGTGACAAACGCGCATATCAAGCTGGCCCTTTGTGCGAAGGATGTTGTTTATCACGTTCCTCGATTCTTGATAATCAAGTTTCATATTCCTGTACAACGTTGTTGACATGGTCATGTAGATTCTTGACGGTCTTATCGAGCGGGGTGAAAACAAATCCCATTCTGTGGTACCTCGCCTCATCCAAAACTGCTTCAAAGGCAAAACAATCCGAGGAATCCAGAAAGTGCAAGGGATAATCATGTTAATCGGGAAATCTTCGAACCGGAATAGCACGTAAGTTGGACTATACAAAAGTAATTGGGTTAAGAATTTACCCATGTATCCGAAGTTGTGGATTATATAATATATCACATCATCTATATATTTTGTATACTTGACAAGGTGAATTGAAGAAGGGAAAACATGAGGGATCCATTGGTTCCAGTTTTGCCACGAGGTTTCTTTGTTCAAAACATCTTGTCAGGGTGGCGCCCGAGGTACGACCCTTTCACCACGGCTGGGTAGGACGAGGTATGCAGGTCGGGGACAGCTGGATGGACGTGGCTGGCCAGAAAAGCCGCTATAAATGGACATGTTCCAATTCCATGTTTGATTGCCAGAGGGTATTCTTCAAATACATAACACGTTTACCCGCACCTCAACAATTTCAATGAGAAAGCAATCAATGCGTACAGCCTGAGGACAGGTCCTGTCACAACAGAGAGGGGTCGCAACATTCCTTGATCCTTGCGTGTCAATAGTGTAAATCATCCCCAGATAACATTGGAGCGATATCATTTGATCAAGTTACTGTCAAGTTTAAATTATTGTACAGTATTGTAGATCCTCTCAAATTGAATGGTTCTAGTATGTTCTAGTGCAGTACCACAGATCACCCAATAGGCCAATAGGCGGTGTGTTCGTTTGGAGCAAATGTTTCCCTGGAAAGTGGATTTTGGTGACGTCCTGTACTTACAAATTGGAGATTTTTCTGCGAAAATGATCCCGAATCCAAATCCTTAACTCATCACAGTCCCCAATCAGGCCCCAGCAGTGCTTCAGAAAGTATTTTGATAGGCAGAACTCATGGAACAAGGCGATCCCAGTAAGGTTAGTTCGTTGGTTTAGTTCACGACGCATCCAACTGTGTATAGCTCGCACCCAAATTTCTGGTTGACCGAATTATAAACCAACTTAACATAGCTTCCAGTAACCCCCAATAAAAATGGAAAAAGTCAAATCCCACTGGAATATAGTGATGATGTACTATGATGTACTCTCGATCTTTTTGGGGATTCCGAGAACGCTAAAACTATGGTAAGAACATTTAAATATGTGGAGCGCGGGCCAGACCGCGAGGCCCATGAGGTAGTATGAAATACCAGTTCGTATATTTAAATTCGTTACCGTATGTTTACAGTAAAAGAAATGGATTCCGTATGCTTAAATGGCCGGCCGGGCCAAGGAAAACCTTCCCGGAGGTAGTCTAAAATACCGTAGGTCATCTGCCGGGCCAGGTGTGGTGCCGCTGGACTGTGGCACCCGCATGCGTGGGGCAAAAGGGGCGCTGCAGCAGTTTTTTTTCTGCAAAAACGGCACAAGAGACCTGAAAACCTGGATAACCTGGTAAGTTTCAATCATGATTCATTGTTTCATGCTTTCGAAATTTGTGAAACATGATTTTGGCGGCATGGTCCCTGAGGAGATCAGAAAATCATGAAAATCTGAAGCTCGATGGTGGCTCCAAACGACTCCAAAAGTGTCTCAAAGGTTGAGAATTTGCTGTAAATATTATGACATTTTAAGCAATATACATTGAAATATATATTTGATATAACTTTTGAAAGAGCCTCAGGAAAAGATATTCGCTGTCAAACTCAGAAGCTCAATATGATATAGTCAGTGCTTCAACTTGTGCCGCTGCTGTGGCTGGAGAGAGATTTTGAAAATATATGAAAGCGAAACAACGATCAGCTGGCCTGTTTCCAAGGTAGGATGTTGAGCCAGTTTCACACACCTCTCGAATGATGCATTGTTCGTTTAAAAATCAGTTTGGCGTTCTTGGACAAAACTAGTAAGTAGCCGCCTTTACCAGAAAGTACCAGGGATTATAATCGTTCTTTAAAACACTTTGCTATTATTAAAATTCCTGGGAAGCAAACACCGTTGCAGAAGAAATGTGGAAGTTCAATCCCGAAAAAATCATAATGGCTTGAAAGACAGAGACACAAGGGGAAACCATGCAGGAAACCATGCAAACCATCCCAGAAATGACGTGTTTCAGGTTTCTTATGATCTAGCCATGGGCTCTTGAAGATGCCACAGGTTTTGTCAGGCCTCGCAACATGTTGCCATGGCATCTCTGCTAGCAAGGCCAGGGAGGGTACATACTGTGAGTTCCACGGTAGGTGGTGGTGTCATGGGTCCGAACGGGATGCCAGACCTGCAAAACTTATGTTATTTGTAGTGGTGAGCCATCCATTCGGGGGGTTGATAATTTCATGATTTATATGATGATTACAAATTATATATATATAACATTTAACTTCACTTTTTTTCCATCTATGTAGCCATAACAATCCATAACGTTTGTTCTGTTCAACAATCATGTTTGAATGATCAAGCTAAGTTCTCCTTTACAGCATGGTTGACCCCAAACGATCAAGTTTAGATGTATACAGAGAGGAATCTTTGGAGTTTGATGGGGCCTTTCAGGGTTTACTCACGTTTTATAGTCTATCCAGATGACTGTTTGGCAAATTCGTTTGGCAATTTACAAAACCCCGGGAAGTTGGTTCATCCGAAAGCTTGTGCCGAGCGGGTCCCTCAAATTCTTATTTTTTAATACGGGACATTTCCACATGTTCCACCACAATAGGTCAAGGGTCCCTCAAATTCTTAGAACATTCTTAGTTGTGAGTAGCATTATAATTACACATACTCCCACGCCTGCGGAAGAGAAGAACAAAGACGCAAGAGCAAGAAGGAAAGACAGACGAAAGCAGACCAAGAAAAGCACATACTGGCAGACGTGAGAGGTTGAGCCAGAGAGCACGCCATTTTGGAATTAGTGGCGTCAAGTAATCTCATGTTCATGATTGGAATCTAGATCCCGAAGGCACCCAGTTTTAGAATTAGTGGCGTCCAGTAATCTGATTTTCATGGTAAGGGAATCTAGATCCCGAAGAGACCCAGTTTTAGAATTAGTGGCGTCCAGTAATCTTACATGAAACTGGGATATCAATCGATCAAATAACACGAATATACACACCGGGGATGCAGATAGGAAAGATCAACATGTTTGTTTTGTCAAGACGATTGTTTATTTCTGATCATCCTGCCATATGGTGCCCGACAGCTTGTCAGATTTTCATCAGCTGATGTAAAATATAACTTTCTGCCAAGCGATATTTCAGTTGGGACTCCGCTGCTGATTCATGTTAATGTGGGTAAAGCAATGTCATAAACCACCCATTTGGCAATGGTGACCATACCACCTAAAAAAGTAGTGATGACTGGGGTATGGTTCATGGCATTGTTTTACCCACATTACATCAATCCAACCTTGGAGACATTGGGACTGGGAACTGTGATTTCCACACCCTGGATTTGAACCAGCAAAAAGGTGCTTGGGCTGACGTTCCCCTTCAATTTCTGTGGGATGCCCATGTAGTAACACCACATGAATAAAAGCATATTAGATTAGTGTTTTTGTCAATGATCGAGAGAGAAAACACTGTTTTTGTTTAGTTCTTAGTAACTTAGAATCACATGACCAAAATTTAAGTGTGTGGTGATATGAACTATCATTAACAACACCATTAACTATGACTAGTATGTAGTGGTAGTGATTCACATTACAAAAATGACTCCTGGCTGATTCTTCCTGCCGTGGCTGGAGGAGATCAAGGATTGTTTGTCCTGGACAGGGCGCCCGCTTTTTGTACCGGCAACGGATTTGAGGAGATTTCCCCAGATTTTGGAGCTTGAAGCATGAAAAGAATTAGGGTATGGATCAATACCTATTAATACCATTTTTAGTGGGATGAACATCCATTTACCAGCTATTTTGATGTTCACCAGGGGTACAAGGTTTTGACACACTGCCAATTGGAGAACCACTAGCGATTGTTTGTGGGTTTTGTTGGGTCCGAATTTCCGAATCCACTATCCCGTAGCCTCTGATCCAACATAGCCATGGTAGCCATGGCCAGGTTGCATGAATAAATCATACACACGTGGGTCATGGTTCATGGCTATGTTAAATTAGCAGAGGGTATGTACTTCCCAAGCAAAATCATGTGGCACATTGGGATGTGAACAACATAAAGGGGTAGAGAGTTTTGGCCCACAAGGACCGGCCATTTGCAGGTCTGCCAACCATCTTTCGGTCAATCATCATCCGATGGTGATCCGATGGTCACGATCCGATCATCATCATCATCATCATCATCATCAGCCGTAGCAAGGTCAAAGGCGATATAGATATCGTGACAATGCAGGCTGCCAGGTTTTGGCATGTAGTTGTGGAATGTTGTGGATGCAGGAATGGTTTTTCCAATGGAGACCCTTTCTCAGAGGATGATTTCTAACCTGTCTCAGAGACCTGTGGAAAAGTCTCGTTGATGCACAGATCCCCAAGTTTTGTTTGAACATTTGGCAACCCCCAAAAAAAACATAGTTTACAACATCTGGGTAAATTATCACGACCTCACTGCGACCTCACTGGAATTATGGTTAGTAAGGGAAATCATCCCCAAATGGCCTTGATTCAGGTTGGTGAATTATTATAATTTACCCAGCAACATCATTTGACCGCGTTTTACCATAGACATTGACCGTGAAATGGCGGTTTTGACTTCGCCAGCTTCGTCACCTGGGATCATACCACTAAACTAAACAGCTGGGTATCGGCCATTCTGGGACTTAAACCCTAAACCTGCTGCTGGGTCATGGTTTGGACATGTTTGGACCAAACATTTTCTGGTGCCACATTTGGCATCTGGAGGGATCATCGATGACCCACATGGGGTTCCCTAAGATCGATGAGTTCGGTGGATTTAGGTCTCCAATTTTCACCCAGGTCTACGAGTCAGTTGCCTAGGTTGGGTGATGAACTGAACCGGTTGAGCATCTTGTTTTTGATGCCTCTTTATGGTCCAAATCATAAAATCTTTTGTGCCCGAACCCTTGCATCCAACAGTAACTGGTGAGGAAGGTCACAAACCACTTGCCCTCTGGTTAGCTATGGAACATCACCATGTTTTTTCTAGGTAAATCATTAGATTGTCAATGTTAAAAAACCGGCCGGTATATTATATGAAATATTATGGTATATTCTGATATTATGATATGTTATGATATATTATGATATATTGTGATATATTGTGATATATTATTATGTATTATGACATATTATGATATATATTATGATATACCTAGAGCCTCATTGGATCCGAATCCATGAAACATCCTTGTTACCTCAGAGTCAGTTTTTTGCGGTTCAACTGAGTTGTTTTTTTTTTTGTGGGGGGAGAGGATATCCCCATAACCCAAGGGCATCAGTTGAGCTAGGCCAGGCTATCGACATCGCCAGGACTTGTGTTCCGTGGATGCCATGTGTGTCGCTCGGCTGCCAGAGATGGGAATCCGGGTACCTGACGGTACCTAGGGTCAACGATGGATGGTAAATGTTCATGGTTTAGATTAATGTGTCGTACTTCAATCTGTTATCCATGAAGTCGTAGATGATATTGGTTTATCATATTATAAATATATATTGTATATATGATCTCATGTTTTACCTGAGTGGCGCCTAGAGCTTTCTGGGTCAAGTGAGTGTATGGCCAATCACCCCCGTGTTCTTTCACTCGGTTTTGCTGGGGGCGGCATATCATCCTTGCTGTTTA
>Ga0126342_10003706_pt1 | contig 25510 bp, 17 predicted proteins | sample Cyp1metagenome_FD_92528 | JGI IMG/M metagenome (GOLD analysis project Ga0126342, IMG submission 92528) | Coral microbial communities from Lord Howe Island, Old Settlement Bay, Australia - Cyphastrea 1 metagenome | ecosystem: Host-associated > Invertebrates > Cnidaria > Coral ... | reverse complement strand
TGTTTTCGATTCGCGATGAGTTGGATCATCTCGCTTTGATTCCGCAATCGGTTGGACAACGGTGAACGGGGCACCAACCGCTCCATTAGGTTGCTCGTGAGGCACTGGTGGGTATGCAGAAAAGGGTACGGAAGGTGTTTTACTAACTCCAGGCAACAATGCAAGCACCCAAACTCCCCATCAAACGAACGCAGAGCTCAGATGCATTCGCAACTCAGGCGACGCCTCGCATTGAAGGTTCAGCTCAGGTAGATGCCCCTTGGCTCTGAAGATCTCATCTATAGGTTGCAAAGCTGAAATACCCTAAATCACCCATTTTAGATGGTTTGTTTATCAATGCTGTATAATTGTGTTTTATCGGGTGTGTGGTGTAAGAAACCACCATCCAGGTCGGGTAATCTACTAACCATGATTCTACTCAGAAAAGATCCACACTTCTTTTTGCCAATGTCTCCACAGGCGCTCTGCCAGCTTCCATGGGCAAGGACTTGCGGACAGTGGCCGGGGCATTTAACGGGACGATTTCTGAAGTTCGGAGATGCTTTGTGACTGGATTACTTGCACTTATATTCATGGTTCAGCTGGTTAGTAGATTTTACTGTACATCATTTTACCATTGATAGCAAAAGATTAAACTACTATCAACTTTGATTACAATGGTTAGTACATTTACGGTTGAAATCCATTGTTATACCATTACTAAAGTATCTAACCAACTTTGACCCAATATCATTGACTATGGGGAGATCATTTGACTACAATGCTAGTATTACCCTTTTTGGCTGGGTCCCAATATGTGGTTTCATCCCCTACTCAATCATGATTTATTATATCGTTGCTTTTTTTAATATATCAATGGGGGATGGGACTAATCTATAGTCAAAATCTATATATATATAATTACTATTGGTATATCAGTGTGGTATATCAGTGTATCATAGTGTATCTATATATGTATTACGACAATACCTCCCGCTGGGATCTGCCCTTTTTTTCCCATCTACGGGATGATTTACCTCACCTTACCCTCTGGTAATGACTAACATAGCTATTGAAAATGACCATTTATAGTGGATTTACCCATTGAAAATGGTGATTTTCCATAGTTATGTTAGTTTACCAGAGGGTATATGTCTCAAAAAACCACGGTTTTTTGACTTTAAGGAGAAGCGGTCTGGTGTCGTAGTCAACCCATGCCCATGTCCAGGGAAATCCAGGAAAAAAAACAGCCCACGTAAGAGCAGCAAAGGAGTATGTAGCCAATCCAGCGGCTTGGACGTCGAGAAGTTAACAACAGCTATTTTGGACTTGGGGGCTGCCACTACCGGGGTAGGTTTATCCTATAATCAAATATAATCAAAATGGTTCTAAAGATTACCCACTTAGTAACTGGAATGGCGTCCAGCCACGGGATTCGTCTGCCGACCCGATGCCCAACGGCAACGGGTCGGCACTGTGAAAAACAGGTGCCGATTGGCCACTCCTCTGTGCAGCCCAATCCAAGATATGCAGGGACCCCGACTGTGGATAGATGGTTAATCCCATTATTTCTGGAGTTTCAACCATCCTTTTGGTGGTGCAGGATTTCTTCCATCCACAGTAGTATTGCAAATGAAACTGATTGAGAAACAATGAAAGGAGAGCATGTCGCCAGGGTCAAACTTTCAACGCACACACCAGCAATACACCAGCAATTTTGGAAGATCTATCATTGCCCAACGGTTGGTGGTTTGAACCCGATCTTCACTCAAAACAGGGATGGACACCATCAGTCAGTAAAAGAGATGGGCAAAGCTTCCAAGCTTTTGCAAATGCCCATTTTAGATGGACTGTATGTCGATCATTGTAGGTTTAGCTGGATGTATACTCAATGTTATTCTTGCATCACCAAGTTTATTGAATATACTGCCTTTCTTGTTGGTTTCACTCTCAACATCAAGGTGAAGCCTGGTTTGAACACTTGGAAAGCGCTTTCAATGTCACTTTTGGATTACATGTTTGAGCTTTGTTTCACTTCCTACCTGTATCTTTGCTTCTATGTTCATGCTCCATTCAGATTCACACCCTGATCAACCCGTCCATTGTTTGAAAAGTACATATTGAACAACAAACCATCTTCATGTCTTCCTTTCCAGCAAATCAACGTTGTTTTAGGATATAAATTGCGACATGTTCTTCAAATACAGGAATAGTAAATAGTACCACACAAAACTGGCCACCACTTTAGTAGGCCTTTCCTCTATCTCTTGCGGGTTTACTATATATCTATATATCACATGTCAAAACTCTGGTACTCTACTGCTCACAACAAAATAGCTTCAAGAAATGCACGTTCATCTCGTCAGGTATGACTCATTCCCATCCAATTCTATGCTGCCACACATCTTCAACCCCAAATCCACTACTTTGCTTCTCATTTTGTTGGTCAAAAAGGCAACATATGGGCAAAATCATAGACTAGTTCCATGTAGTTCCATGATTCAAAAGCCAATTTGAAGATATTTGAATCACATCAAATCTATTCAAATCTCACTTTTCAACAACTTTTCATGTGTTTTCATCACATCACCGCGACATGTCCCGCAGGCTCGCCCTCAGAAGCCGCTGGGCGGCAGCCCCGGAAGGCCCCCAGGCAAGCCGGGGAGACGACCGCCTCCGGTGGGTGAAAGGAATGAGGGAATGATCCACCCAAACAATTACATGATTGAGGATCTCGGTCACTCATGGGGTACCCTCTTGAAAAGTTGTTTGGGTGCTGTTTTTTTGGGGGGGGTTTAATAAGGCATCTATAATTATTTGGGGAACCTTGCATTTTCATGTACTTTAGAAAGCCATGTCCATGTTAAAGCCTTGAAAAGGAAAACTTTGGGGGTGATTGTTTTTTAGATTTAAAAGGAAAATCAATTGAAAGCAGATTCAAATGAATTGAAAGTAAATTGATTTCAATTGAAATCCTTTCTTATCAGTAGATTTTTTCGAGGATTAAAAGGAAAATCAATTGAAAGTAAATTGAGTTCAATTATCCTCCAGACCTGGTCGCCACAAAAATGGCGAGTTATTGAGAATACAAAATTTGTTTGGGGGGCCCTACACTAATCAGAGCCCAACATTAATATACATGCATATAATATATCTATGAAAAAAATCCTCCCATTCCTCCATTCCCTGCTAAGCAGCAGTAAGTTGTTTCACGAAGAAAACTTAGGATTTCTATGGGAACTTTCTACAAGAATTGGCGATGAATGCAGTTGACCTGTATAAATTGCGATTGAACCTACAAGACATGATATCTCAGCTGGGGATGCCATGGCATCGTGAGTCATTGTTATTTATTGTTATTTAAGCCACATTAAAAATGGCGGCTCATATCAAGATGAGTGGGATCACAACTACAACTTTGTGAGTCCAATTGTGATTGAGGTTACAAGAGACGATGAAGGCCCCCCGACATGCGGCCAACTAAGTCTGACGTCGCACGGCCTTTTAACGTTCTTCTTGATGAACCTCAGATTTTCGAAAAAGGGCAGCACGGGTCGCATGGGTACTAACTAAGGGGAACCAAGTGCAAGAGAGACATCTATGATTATGTCCGTCCAATGTCTTGATGGTCTCTCCTTTTGGGCCAAGCCTTTTTGTCATGTCAATTGAGTGAATGATTTTCTTTAGTCGAAGGTGGGTGGGGTGGGGCTCTCTCAATTTCCACAGCATGTTTATACCTCAAGAAAAGGCACATCACCTGAAACAGTTACACCTGGAAAAACTCTGGACAAACCGCCTGGAATCTTTCTCATCAAAAGTGGGATGAAATGTGGATACTTTGGACGGTCATGCCGAGTTATTCGAGATGGCAGATTCAATATGTCTTGATGTGTTTTGAAGATGTTTGAAGTAGCAATCCCATATCAGTTCGTATGTTGGCAGCTGTTTTGATGGTTGATTACACCGCCACAGCTCCTCTCGTGTTGAACAAACACAAACAAAATCAAATAAACCATAAATATGCATCTAATTGGTCGGATAAACCAACATTAGTCCATATCTTTATTGGCCCTTGGGCGTTTCAAAAAAAATTGGATAGCCCTGGGCCTCTTTTCATCTCCACCTGGGAAGTCGTGACAGCTGGGAGCCCCTGACTGGCCCTGGCGATGGGGCGGTTCACACCTGCTCCCTCGCACTTCTCGCACTCGCTGCAGTCGTTACACCTGTCTGATCCCACAAAAAGTGAGGAAGAGAGAAGCATTGTTCTATGGTGGCCAACAAGCAGCTGAAATGACGCTGCAGAACTGATAGATCATGATATATCGCCAGCTAGGTTCATGGGTTCTTTTAAGCAGGTTGTAAACACTTAAACCATTGCGGGCTTGGGATGTACCTCCAATGAGTCGGATGCGTTTGGGATCTTGCTTGTGACCAGCCATTTCTCAGTCCTACCCCAGCAAGGATTACACATGGCCAATCTTGGATATCCTGCCAAAATGGTTTGAGATATTCTTTGCTGGTTCGTACACGTCCCCATTGAATTCACACAAGGTCAAAGTACTAAAGATTCAACCGCCATTTTTCATGGTAGAATCCATCATTTTCCGGCAAAGTAGCAATTTTCATGGGAACTCAACTAACTAGTTTCCATCATGGTCATTTTCCTGAAGTGAAGTCGCCTTTCTTTCCATCAAAATATCCGTGAAACCCCATGAAATCCCATGAAATCCACCATTTTCCTTGGAAAGTCACCAGGGAAATACCAGGATCTCACCTTTGGTGCTGCTCTAGATCCAGGGGTAGACCGTCTTCAACGTGGCTGTAGCCCCAACCGTCGCCTTTTTTTGTGGGTGCTGTTGGCTGGGGAGATTCGGATCAATCATGATTTAGTGGGATTTAATGGGATTTAATGTGGTTTAATGTGGTTTAATGTGGTTTAATGTGGTTTAATGTGGTTTAATGTGGTTTAATTAAACATGTTTATGTAAGGAGATTTGATGGTGATTTAGTGGAAATTCATGGAAAGTAATGGGGAGTTATGGGATATTATCCCATAAATGGTGATTTAACATCATATTAAACTATCATTTAATGGGAATCAACAATCATTTAACGGGACTATTATGGAATACTAATGGGATATTACTGGGATAATTATATGATGGAATATTGGTCATCTACCCTCCAGTTATACCCAATACGATTTGATCCGGTTAAATGAGGATTCAATGGGATTTAACGATCAACAATGGGAATTCTCATTCCAATCCATTGAGAAAAACGGTAATCAAACATGGCTGGCTGGGAAATTCCCTATCAATTGAGGTGAAACCATCTGTACATTGTGGATGTCCCATTGCCATCCATTGCCACGGTTTTTTCTGAGGGTAGGGAACTGTAGAGTACCTGAACGGATCCTGGGATAATGGTTGGAATTCATAGGTACCCCTAATGGGATCCCCATTCCAATGCTCCCATAAGAAGCCCTTTATTTGTGAAGCTGAATTCTCCATATCATGGAGATAATGCCACATGACAATCTCGTACATTTTTGTTCATCTTCTAATCCCATGTAATAGAGATACATCATATATATATATATATATATTATATATATGTCTCACATTACAGTTATAATGCCATGATAATCTCATATATATATATATATACATGTAATTATATATGTATGGGGTCATCCTGGAATGGATTCAGAATATTCCAACTAATATTGCCAGAAATCAGACATGGTTTTTTTTTCACATGTCAATATTCTATCTACTCCAGGATGCTTGTGGTCAAGTATATATAGAATAAAAACCATATATAACATATATATAATATATACATATATATACTTTAAATATGTTATAATATATATATATATATACATGCGGAGGTTTCCTGAAGGGGTACCCCCATATCATCCATTTTAGTAGGATGTTCCATGAAAGAAACCATACATGGCCGAGGCCGACGAGGCCATTAACCAAGCCACAATGTAGGCACTTCCCGCCTGGTGCGCCCAGCGGAATACGAAAATTTAAGGCCTTCAACACCTTTCGAATCAACCTTTGATTTTTTGGGATACACTCTGGTAAACTAAGTAAACCTCAAGGAGATGAAGGTCAGTATTTTTTTTGCAAAAACGGACCATTGGAAATGGTGGTTGCGTTTCGGACTTGTTGCTAAGCTGTTTTTTTTCTTGGATTTCCTGCCATGGATTGTTTTCAAACACTCTTTTGATCAACCACTACAAGAGATTCGCAAACAGGGGTTTGGCCACTGGCATCTTATGTAAACGCTTGGCAAAATGTGTTTCCCCCGGAATTGCCAAACATGGGTATAACTGTATAACTATAAGTCATAAGTATATATATATATTCAACTGGGGCTCTAGAAAATTTACCCTTAGGTAAAATAACTCAACCAGCCTGGGAGGATCTGCGCATTAGAAAACTGTCATACAGTCGATGTATGGAAATGCATGGCTGTCCTGGTCTGAAAATGAACAATAAATGGTTCATATTCCGTATGTATGTATGTAATTATGTATGTATGTATGTATGTATGTATGTATGTAATTATGTATGTATGCATGCATGCATGCATGCATGCATGCATGTATGTATGCATGCATGCATGCATGCATGTATGTATGTATGTAATGTATGTGTGTATGTGTGTATGTATGTATGTATGTTTGTATGTATGTATGTTTGTATGTATGTATGTTTGTATGTATGTATGTATATTTGTATGTTTGTATGTTTGTATGTTTGTATGTTTGTATGTGTGTATGTTTGTTGTATGTATGTGTATGTATGTTTGTATGTATGTTTGTATGTATGTTTGTATGTGTATATATGTTTGTATGTTTGTATGTATGTTTGTATGCATGCATGCATGCATGCATGTATGTATGTATATATATATATACACAAGTCTATAACCCTTATATCATTCCTAATTAAACCATATATAACCTGAGAATAATACTGTTATTCCCAAGTGCCAAGTAAACAAAATATGGAGAACAATACGGTGATTGTCTGGCCAGTGATGTTTCCCCACCACGCCTGCTTCCGAACACTTCACAGCGTCGATCCTGGCTGTTGCTTCTGACATATTAACAGAATATATTTGTATGCACCCTAGAGTAAGTGAAATTGGCAATAAACAATCAGCCACTTATGAACACAACCTGTTGCTTGGTCAATTCATCGTTCCCAGAACGTCACATCCTGAACCCCATTTGTACACTGAGGGAAATATTAGGAACCCAGTGCAAGCAACACTAGACAGCTACTTTTCCATACCTTGCAACAGAGCTAAATTTGGGTACAAATTCTCGACATGTGGACAAACTAGTCTCTTCATGTCTCTTGCCCCTAATCTGAAAGCCGCCAGAAACCACGCTTTACGTAGGGGATTTACACATATGGACACGGGTCAAAACAGGGTATCCCTTGTGGCTTTAGATTTTGACCTATACCCACAGGATCCATTGAAGGTGTATTTGATAGGGATATGGGATCATCCTAAAAATGAACCTTTGATAGCCAACCAGGCAATTTATTTGGCTCTATGATCATGTGAATGTTATTTTTTTGGAATGGCATCTAAGTCTACAATATTATACAGTGCAATATGCTTCCGCTTCCAGGACTAAGAAGGCATAATTCCCCGCCTTGCAGGTGAGGTCTGGCCGGGCTCGAACACTATGCCAGATAAAATGTCGGAATATGCGTCATAGAATGCCAGATGAAATGTCAGGATATTTATACATGTCAAATAAAATGTCAGACAGTTTGCCAAAAAACACAGGAAATCAAGCATATCAGTCAGAAAATCTGTCAAGTAGAATACCAGATTCAACGCTGAATCAAATATCAGAATACTTCAGATAGAATGACAAAGAAAGCTCAGCTAGATAGAATGTGAGATACTTTTAGAATATATTTTAAATATGTAAAATAAAATGTGAGCATATGAGCAGCGTCGAATCTCAGAAAATGTGGCAGATAGAATGCCAGATAAAACGTCAGACAAAATGTCAAGACATAACTCAGTTCAGTTAAGGTGTGAGAATAGATGTCATATGAAATCTTGGAAAAAATGGATAATGTGTCAGAAACTATGTCAGACAAAATGTCTGAATATATGTCAGGAAAAATGACACATAAACATAAATAAACTGCGAGAATATGCCACATAGAATGTCATATGCCAGCTAAAGTGTCAGATAGACTGCCATACTTTGTCAACTAAGATGTCAGTATGTCAGGTATGCCAGGTCAAACAGCCAAACACCATAGAAATTGCCAGGTAAACACCAGTGACCAGTCCATTGGGGACCAGCCGACCGACGCTGGCGCCTCTCCAGCTGCAAGATGGTGCTGGCGCGGGTGCGGGTTTCGCAGACCGCCTCGGTCATGGAAGTTGCGTGGCCTCTTTTGGATCTCCACCGTTGAAGCACGTTTCTTTGAAGCATTCTTGAGTGAGGACATCTGTTCAGAATACATGAAATGTTAAAACTATCTAGTTATGAATGATTTGTTAATAGGCAAACCATTAAATTGATTATAACATATGAATACATCTTATAACTAATTTGATAACATATTATAACATCTAATCACATGTGTTTTTCTCTTTCTTCGACCAACTAATGTTGGGTACCCCAAGTTCCAACCTTGACACATTTCTCATGCAGGAAGGGGACACTATATGACTTATACATACTTATTGACTATACAATACACATGTATGCACCACAAACCCAACACTTAGCATTATTTTTGCAACCCCTCATAAATCAAGTATCTCTGAACCAAAACAACAGTTGTAATCTTTTGTTGGCTCAATCTATATATATATATATCGAATATATCATATACAGTATGTATTTGTTGGTTACCGATTCGACCTTCTTTTAGCGGTCCCAAATTGTCCAGTTTTGTCTCAGTCACCTCCTCTGATCTTCCCATGAAGCCACAAATTTTGCTGCATGCGTTCGCCCCCATGGCGCACGATGCCAAGCGAGGAACTGTCCTTCTGGTCTGAAGGTCTTTTTTGCGATGGATCTTGACACAAATTGAACACTTGTTTTTTGAAGATTCAAACAACTGATACGTACACACTGTATATATTATACATAGTTTTGCTTATATATTGTAGTTCTAAGATGCTTTTGGACATACAATAGTAGACTTATGTATACTTGGTTGATTCAAACAGCTTCGAACTTAAATCTTAATGCAGATGATATTGTTGAACAATATCTTCGGTGGTCCATAGAGGCCATTTCGGCTCACTGCTGAGGTTCTCCGGGTTATATGTTCAACGATATGCCATTGTCAGGTCACTATGGGGGTCCCCAAAAAGATGCCAACACGTGCTTCCGGGATGTGAGGAAAATGATGTTTCCCCCATAATTCCAGCTCTCCAACTCCTCTTATTCGGGGGGGATGCTATAATGGGTTGCTGATGAGTTAGCTGCCAAAGTTGGCTGGGAACTCTTGAGCCATATAACTCTGCCCATCAAAACATAGAATATTCTTTGATCGGTATGCAATCTGAGATGATTTTCCAAACATCGTAGACGTGGGTGAAATGATCGGACGACTGGACGCGATTATCATAGTCCCGTTATCTAGGCTTCCAACTTTCTACAGCAACTGTTCAGGATTATCCTGTGAAAGGTGATGGTCAGTGGATCATCAATATAAATGATCACAATTAGAATACGATCATGGTGAATCTTGGATACCTGCCTTTTTTTTAACTGGTTAGCACATGTTCCCATTGATAGCAAAAGATTAAAGGACTAAAGTATCTAAGGTTGACCGGGTTAATTATTTGAAAAATATTATAGCAAAGTTCCCGGCAAGTGGACAATCAGCTCCCATTCAAACTTTTTTGTGAGGCAAACATTTTCCCAGCAGATTCCAAGATTTTCTAAGCCTCTGAGCCAATGCCCGCTACATCATTCCATGATGTACTGGTTGGTTAATAGAGATGCCCAGTTCATGAATTTTGATAACCACCAACACAAATTGGGAACCGTAATAACCCCATATAATACAACATAAAATAATGCCACATATATATATATATATATATATATATCTGGGCAAATTATAATAATTCACTAACCTGAATTAAGGCCATTTGGGGATGATTTCCCTTATTAACCATGATTCCAGTGAGGTCGCAGTGAGGTCGTTATAATTTACCCAGATATATATAATACCATCATGATCATAATACCCAGTTGATCACCACCCCAGTTTCACCATCAAATTTCTCATCGACCGATAGGGCTTAGCAGCCATTGTCCAGGCTTCATGGCCCATGGCTGGTTCGAAGATTTACCGAACGAAAAAAATGGTGATTTTCCAGTTCACTATTCAATGGATTGGTTTAAGGGAAAATCTACAGGAAACCATGGTTTTTACCATCAAATATAGGGCTTTCCTGTAAATTTTCCCATCATCCAGTTCTATCTACTATGTTAAATAACCAGAGTGTAGATGCCAAATCAAAAACCACAAACTGGAGAACTTGCCGGCATGGCTAACTTTAGATATACAGCAAAACAAATCCTGCAATGCATGTGATTTTCCACCCTTGAGCAAGCATCAGGCAACATTCTTTTATATACCATCTTCCCCAATCTATGGCTAAAAACTACAGTAAACTACCATCACCTAGCACTCAACTCACCATTTATATGGTTTGACAGTATATGATTTCGTTATAGTTCACCAACCTGACATTATTAGGGCATTTTAGAAGTACTCCAACCTGAAATAAGGTCAGTTTAGGATGGTTCACTGTACTACGAAATCATATCTGATCAGCATTTACATTGACGCCACAGTGAGGATTTTACAATTTGCCCAGATTGGGTTGTCCAACAAGTTGGGTACCACAAAATGGAATGACCATCAATGGAGCGTATACGATATACTCGTGCTCTGTTTTCAGATACACAAATGTCGTACTGTTCTGTACATATCCCCATGATATCCCTATGTTGCGTCGTTAAATCCCACATATTGATGGTAAATCCAACCAAATCTCAAGTTTTGCTTGTCAAATCCGATTAAATCATATTAATTCCACATTCTTCCCAGGTTAAACAATCCTTCAAAAACAGATAACGAATCACCATGGGAATGACGCGGCCTGTTGTTCGTTCAACAAGCACCGGTGAAGAGTTGCAAAGGCAACCAATTGGGCCGCCTCAGAGCGGCTCATAGTGGCCATTGATGGATGATTTAGCAATATTTGCCTATTAAAAATTGTATTTTTCCATAGCTTGGTAAAATAAACATAGGGTATAAGTGATAGAGGGTATATATATATAGTGGATATAAAGATATATAAAGTGGATATAGTGGCCGGTGTCCATATATTTCTTGGGAAATATGATAGGGAGATGGTGGGAACTAGTCCTGATTTTTCCACGCAGAAAAACTGATTTGACTGGTAGCCTTCCCCAGCCGATCTTCATATTGGAAAAAAAACTAAAAAGTAAAACATGTTCCAAACCACCAACCAGATGTCGTAGTTTCGGTGCGTCACCAAGCATTGACCAATGAGCAAGGTTTGCCCAAACCAAAGAGAAATTGAACTCAAAGTTATCTCAACCGGACCGAATCTTCATCAGTCTGGTCACTCATCACGTTTTGATGATATCACCATTTATCATGTAGTGGTCTGGTATGGTTCGGTGATGACATCAGAACCATGTGGGGTAATACCTATTTGACAGGTTTAATCCCTGTATATATATATGCTCATATATAGATAGATAATTCTATAGATAGGTACTACGAGAAACCTGGTTTTATATATTATGTTGCAGGGTTTGGGATTTAACAAAGTGGAGCATCTCTATTTTGGAATGCTACTTCATTTATTTCAATAATATGATACCCAATCATGGTTCTGGTGAAACTGATGGTTCTAGGTAATTTTGATACTTCCTTCAGATTCGCAAAACCACGGGATCATGGTTCTATTCCTGGGATAGAATTACTGAGATCACCCAAACTTTTGAGTCTGCCCAAAAACCAGATATTCCACAGGCTCATCATCGATCTTCCCAGAGAAAAACATGCATAATTATATCATAGACATATACATATATATATATAATATATATATATATATATATAATTATATATATATGTATGTATATAATATGTATATATAAATATATATGTGTGTGTGTGACATTGCGTGACACTAATCCCATCAAATCCCAGGCTTGCCTAAGTCCTACTCAAATCCTCATTTTTCTTGCCAACTCCAGCCATTCTCAGAAACAAAATCATCCCCTCTCCAGGCCCCCAAGCAGATCTTCGCGGCCGGGGAGGAAGCATGTTTCACCTGGGGGGAAGGGGCAAGAAATGCCGCAGGAAATGGTGTTGACAGCGTTGTGTTGTAGACGTTGTTATGCCTTGAACATCAAGAAATGTTGAGATTGATGTATGTTATTCTTCCGTGCTACTTCTCTTCTAACCATGGTTTGGTTGAACCGATGTTGAAAGAGAATCACAACGAAACAGAATCTGGGTCGCTGACCCACACTCTAGAAAAACGAACGGAAACTCAAATTGCCGTTTGAGATCATTATCTTCACAATCAAAGGGATGCACGCATTAAAGTATTTCGCAGAAAACAATTCCAAACAGTGAATACAAACAAATGTAACTAATGAAAACTCACATCGAGGCTTCCATACCTCTCCCCAAATCCCAAATCCACAAATCATCCACCGACAAACATTTCATATATTCATATATCACATATATCTCACTTATATCACCAACTTCAAAAACAAATCCTGTGGTAAACCAATGGTTTGCTATCGAACATATGACTTTTGAACAAGGGAAATATAGGGACATCAACGCACGGACTTGGCGTCGTCCTGTTCCTGGTCGGCTGCGGAACCTCCTTCACGAAGCCATTTGGCAAGGACACAGTTGCCATAGCGCTGTATCCGAAAAAATTCCTGGCGCCACAATGCGGGCGTTGAGACCGGATCTGTTTTTCCAGGGAATGGGGAAACAATGGGAAGCACAACAGATCATTCCCGTTGGTGAATAGTGGGAAGCATCCTCCTTATAATAGTAGCTCGTGTTTGTTTTACTTGCGAACTAATGCAAACTTCAAGTGAGGATGCTGAAATTATCATTTTTTAAAATGGGTCAATGAGAAGCATATCGCATGGCGCCAGTGCCAGAATTTTGCAACAACTTCACAGATGATCGTGCCTGTGATGTTTTAAAAACATTTAAAAGCAATAGTAAACCATCCCATCCCATGGATGGTATAAACATGTATAAACAGTGTCAATGTATCAATCAATATCAATGTATCAATAGTAAACCATCAATCAATATCATTAATCACCATAATATCACCATTAATCACCATTAATCACCATAATATCACCATATGGCTGGTCTATTATTCTTTTACCAACACTACAGCAATATCAGATCTCATCTGCTTGTTGGAGCGGCAGTCAGGTCATCACAGATGTTCAATGGGAGATCTCCAGGATCCTTATTATGGAGCTACGTTAATAACATGTTCTTAGCCAGAAATTGGGGGTATATCCCCTGAAATTTAGCCCTAAAAAATAGGCCTTAGGCATATGGTACCTCCACTTTGGGTTCCTGGAATGGCCATTGATATAGGGATTTTCGTCATCCATCCCGCCGTATTGGGAATCCTGAAAAAATGGAGATATCAATCCGAATGAATGACAATCCCTCAATATGGGAAAACAAGCCATGTTCTGACCAATCACATGTTTGGCAATGTTTGGTATTCAAACGATCGCTACCAACCATGAAGAGCTGAAAACATCCCAAGGTTCAAGCAACTTGAATCTGTTCACATCTCCAAAACTACACATAACCGAGCATGTTTTTCTTTACTACAATTTATGTGGAATTTAAACATTGCCGGAAAAATCACGAATCACATGGGGGACCTCAATGGATGGATGGTGTTTCCTTTCAACATGGACCAAACTCTGTGATTCCCGGGTCTTGAATTTAGACCCCTGCGCAAATGCCCATACACAAAAAAATCCTCATGGCCAATCTTTAGATACCCTGTTAATGATGTAGTGTTAGTAAATAGTAACCATCCTCAACCGATCTCAAATGATCTCAAATGTACCTTCAATGCTATAAATCCATCAAAATACAGGTGGTTTAATCTTGCTTTACGAACATAACCGGCTCGTCCCAAACGGCAAACCGCTGCAGCCAGCATTGCCGTTCAGTCCCTCCACTCGCGGTCTGTGTCGCGTCGGACCTGAAAGTTCAGATCTGGGAAAATCCGCTCATAGGCCCCTCGACCTGGGAGCTGTTGACGTTGAACGGCACGAAACGAATGGAGGCAAAAAGAACCAACTGACAGCGGCGATCTACCTGTATATATATATACACATACAGTGTGTATATAATTGTATGTTTATATTGTATTATATTGTATAATCCCTTCCCCCTATTTCAAAACATTTCTAAACGTACCCCAAATACTGAAAACTAGGGTCCATATTCAATTGTGCGAAACTTGAAGTTGGTCGATTTGAGTTTGAATCGATCCCCTTGGTGTTTCATGGTGTTTCTCAATTCAAACAGAGGATTCACCTCTTTAACATGATGTTGCTGTCCGCCATTAAAGAAAAAGAGTTGCCTTTTAATCACCAGTTATACATCCGTTCTAGCCATAGCCCATCTATATCCGCATCATACATCCATGATTTTTCAGAAACCACCAAAAATCCTCACATTGTACTATATAATCCCATGATTAAGAACCAAAAACATTGTCAGAAAACATTAATAATCATTTCATGAGTCATGAGACTTAATAAAACCATTGACATATGAAAACCCACCATTTCTCGTTAAATCTCATTACCATCTGGTTATTTAACATAGCCACGGAAAATCACCATTTTTAATAGGTGAACCATATATAAATGGGCCATCTATACCATGGCTATGTTAAATAACCAGAGGGTATATCCCATTAAGAATCCCCCATACAATTTCGTCAGGCCAGCTAAGCCCTCTGACGCAGGTACTCATCGTGTGCATCCAGGATGATGGACCACTCGGCCTCTCTATCTGGATGGGAAATGATGGGGGAAATCATGGGTTAATGATGTAAAATGATGGTATAAATGGCATAAAACCATATAAAACATTATAAAAACCCATGAAAAACAGAGTTGTTGGCCAACACCCCAGCTACAAGAGGGGTAAATTGGGTAGCATAGAAGTAACATATGGTACAATGACCAAAATTTTCCCTCCTGGTTAGGCCATCGTTTACCATGGACTGGAAAGTGAAATCCAACTAGGATGGTGAAGCATTGAAGCATTACCTTAGGAATTACTATGAATTACTGTTCTATCAAGTTCTATCTTTTTGATTCTTTGGAGTTACAGTACCCCCCCGACCACGGTTTGAATCTCTACAACAACCTTGGTTCCGCAAACCAATGGATCTCAGTCTGAGTAACTGAAGTGGTTACAGTAGCTCTTACCTACAGTAACTGGAAGGTTAGACTAGAAGCCTAGGGTTCTGTAAAGGATGAATGATATGAACCAATGTTTCAGTGCTGGCTAGGCTTACGGACCGGAATCCCATCATCAAAAAAGGCCCCCGCTTCGTGCAAGGACCCGAAAAGAATGTGTAAAGCGTAAAGCATCAATACTAGTCAATACCCTGATAACTTATGATGTTAATCAATCTTTAAAAAAATGTCTATGCTATCGATATATATATATATGAATATACAGTACATATATATATACACATGATCCCAAGTATGGTCTTATAGAGTCTTATAGGATCTAAAGCGCAATGAATCCTCCACATATTATTCAACATTGTATTGTTTGCACATATTCAGAATCTAGGCTACGGCGGACTTCGAATGCTTCATCACCTCTCAACCATTCCTTCGCATTATTACCCTACCCTATCTATCTATATATATATATCAACAGCTGCTAAATTGATAACTCGTGGTTTCCAATCCCAATTCTCCCTAGTTAACAGGATAAAGTTCATTTTTTCCTAAAAAAGGATGGATGAACATATGGTAAAATCCGCTAATATCCCATGAACACCCATTAGGTCATTCACATTGCTTGATTTTACGGCTAAAAGTTAGTTAGAGAGGGCAAACCCATTCAAATTCCTATTTCCAGCGGTAAAATTGTTCAATTCGATCCATTGCCAGTTGGGGGGATGGCAATATCCTTATTTCTAAGTCAAATCGCAAATCTGGTTGGTGGTTTCAATCTCTCTGAAAAATATTATATAGTCAGTTGGGATTATTATTCCTAATATATGGAAAAATAAAAAATCTTCCAAACCACCAACCAGCAATTATTTCTAGTTAAAGTCCAAAACCATGACATAAGCAGTTACTAAGATCCTGACCATGCAGTTGCTAACCTTTAAGGACAGTTAATCACACGTAACAATTCCATTAGCAACCGTTAGCTACACGTTAAATCCAATTAATTGAATTCCCATTTCTAGCAAAACCAAAAACCAATTAGTACTAGTTAACAAAAAACATACATAACATTTAACAACCATTAACAATCAGAAAAAACATCAATGAGCAAGCATAAATAAATGATAATTTGCAACCGTTGTACCAGTTAGTTGGAAACGTTTTACCTCTGGGTTAGCAATCACAATCCTTCCAAAAAATAGATTAACAATGTGGGGTTATGATTGCGAATTGAAGTATGAGTATGATTTGGTATATTAACAGTAGTCCCAAATTGTCCTCAATAGTTCCCCAATTAACTTGGGGTTAGCAACAATTGGTATAAACCATATAAGGTCCCATAATTGGTATACCCAATTAAGTACCAATAGCCAGTAGTCCCATATATTCATGAACCCCCAATTACCCTCTGGTAAACTAACATAGCTATTGAAAATTGCCATAGAAATAGTGAATGTTCCCATGAAAAATGGTGATTCTCCATAGTTTTTTGTATGTTTACCAGAGGGTATGACATAAGTCCCAACCAAAACAACATCAATTCCACCTCGCCAAGGTCCCGCAGGCGAAGGTTCTCTGACCTCGTTTTTTTTTTTGAAACCATAGCGATGTCAGCCAAAAAAGTCGTGGGTAAAACACCGAACAATTAGGGGGGTTCACCAACTTACACATCGTGATTTGACCATCAGAAACAGTGATGAAACACAAAAATGTTGGTTTAACCAAACACATGTGATTTAAGTGGTGACATGTTGGTTTTAATTCCATGAAAATGGTGGATTCAACGATTTAACATTCAAGTACGTTGGTAATAACAATACTATATGAACTACCCCAGTTAGGTCAATGGTATATTCCCATTTTTTTGTTGTGTCATAGTAATTATATTACATTTTCTTAAGCACTAGCATTGTTTCGATAAGAAAAACTTAGAACATCATTTCAACACATTATGAAACGAGGAAACCATGGATGATACTCAAAACATCGAGTTAAATAAGTTAGTTCCCCCAGTTGATTATTAGGATCTAATCGGATTAACGGACCCAGGAGTCGGGGACTTACAAACCGGTTTTGTGAGCCGGTTATCGATGGAATACCCTACGCAAAATTGGACTTACTGGGGGCACAAGTTGGGACCCGTGGGTAGGAGCACGTAAGAGTCATATATGAACTACCCTAGACTAATGACACAGTCTTAATCTTCCGATTTTGTATGGGTTGTTAAACGCTTACAGACTGGGAGGCACATCCAAGCAGAGAAACAATATCCAAAAAACACATTAGAAATCGTAAGGTCAACATCTTCGATCGTTTTGGGGTTGCTATACGCCATGGTTTTACTTTTCAAAGTTAGTCATCAGCATCAATACCTCTAAAAAGGGTTTGTAAAATCCTTATTTTTGGAGTGTGTGTGTGTGTGCGAGAAACCTTGAAACAAAGGGTCAACAGCACGGGGTCACTCACGTCCTTGAATGGTGACCCAACGAATAGGGGCAAGGTTCGGGCTAATATCTGGCCTGATCAGCCAGACGTACCTGCAAAACTGTTGCGATCAATGATCAGCAACTACTAATTTGATCCCAATTGTTTCTGAATGGCAACTCGGCAAAACCAAAAACCCAGCACGCGGAACAATGCATTCTCATTTCATCTCATTTCATCCTTTCCCTTCGGGGTGTTTCCAAGTGTAAGTGTGTGTGTGTAGATGTGTGTGTGTGTACCAAACTGACGTTTTCGTCCCAAATCGCAATATATATCTAAGTCTGGAAACAGCGGATCTTTGAGAAATCCCCAAAATCATGGTTTGTTTGAAAAGGGGACTCCCAGTCCATGAGTTATGATAATCCCTAATATACACGGGGTGGATCGGGGTAGTACCACGTTGATTACCAACCAAATGGTTTTGTGAAACTGCTCATGCTGGGGGTATATATATAATGAGGATATACGGTATACGCCCCAACATCCCCAAATTAACGCCCAAGGATTTGTAATGATCCTTTAACAATGTCCTCTGAATTTCCCTAGAAACAATTACCTTTTGATTGGTCACTACTCTTTGCTCATCCCACCGGGGATGTCTTCGGGACCCGGCGGGATTCAGGGTGTGGGGCAACGGTGGGCTGGCCGGGGGTCACATGAAAATTGAAAACATGAAGATCGTCGAGATGAAAGTCATCCCATGATTTGAGTACTGATGGGCGTAATATGAAAAACACGCATCACATGGAACACGGGTTTGGTCATGTTGAAATGGGGTGGACAATCATGGAATATATATTTTCCACGGGCGTTCCAAACGACACATCAAAACGGGGAACAAATCTTCAATTCAGTCAAGGGAACAAATCTTCAATACTTTTGCGTTCCCATTGCGCAGTGGCGTGTTGGCACTCGGTTCTTCAGGTGCCCACATGATGTCTTGTGGTTGGGGAAAACGGCGTGCTCGGAAAACATAATATTTTTTGTGGTAGCCTGGCACGAGTCGCCGTGGCGTTTTCACCCCCATCGTTCAAACATGTCTCTGTTCAACGCATGTTTCGTTTTTTGATCACAATGTTTGATATGTTTGCAAAAAGAAACAAGTGGTTTGCAACAACAGTATGGAAACGGTTTTTCCAGATACAAGGCACTTCCATTCGAACATATTCTTTGGCCAGCACTCGCAGCAACTACAATGTAAAGCGGCCGGCGGCAATCGCAAAGAATGTGGGGACTGGGGACCTTTCGGCATCTCCAATCCCCTCCGGTTTGCTTCGATCATCCGCTAGGTCCAACCGCGCCACTGCAAATGTTTGAACGTCCCTTTTGTGCATGTTGGTACTCGGTAATAGTTGTTATCGACTGTTTGGTAAGCGAATCGCATGCCCCTGATAAATCCACCCTAAATAGGACCCCAAGATGGACAAATCCAATACCAAAGCAAGAAGCAAGATTTCAAAGTATTTCCCAGGGATACACTGCCCCCAAATGCTTTCAGACCCTAGGCTACTTGGAACCGTGAAAGGCGCACGCTCGCAGGGCAAGGTTTGCCTTTTCATCACAGCATCAGCTAAAATCATGGCTAAAACCGATAAAACATGATATATGGGGCGACACATGTGAGACCCTTCTGGAGGACCTCCACAAATATGAAGGCTTCACTAAGCAACCTTAGATCTGTGGAATGTGTGGTCACCGCTTCAGTAACGATCTTCTGTCCATGTGCTGGAGTTTCTCGAACCCTTCTTGTAGTACAATGGCTGGTTTGTGGAGCAGTGCCCGCTTCACTCTTAGGTTGAGAGCTTGCTTCCCAGTTTGTGTAATCATCCAAAATCATCCACACAACTCTTGGCAAAATATGCAGACCTCAGATCATCACAAACATGGCGTGTTTCTTTCTGATGTTGTTTTTGTTTGTAAACCCAATGTCATAAATCACCCCATTTGCCACAACTGGGGGGCATACCAAACATCATACCAGTCACAATTTCATAAACCTCTATTTGGGATGGTGAAAGAAGGCATTGGGTTTACCACATGAAAAACCATCGCTGACATATGACTAAATATGAGGAGATAACCATCTAACAAATAATAAGCAACTTTTGGGGATGGTGACTATGGCATTGGCGCTTTACAACTTCATAATTAGTAATTTGCAATCATTCATGCCATAAAGCACAACCATCAACCCCAGAAGAATCATCTGCCATCCAGCCATCCTCTTTGAAAGATCCCAAGACACGGCCTACGCGGCCAAGACACGGCCGCAACGCAGCTATTCAAATGATACTAGGAACATGATCAATTGCTGGGTTTTCATAGCCATGTTTGATTCTAGGAGGGTAACCCTGAAAAATCGACTGGATTTTTCCATATTTTTCCATAAACTACTTTTCAATATTTTCCGATGCCCCCATATGTTCCCCATATTACACACCATGTTCCCAGGATGTCATCATCGGCATTAGCTACTTGCGACCATACTGATGGACGGGTAGATTACATAAGACTCCCATGGATTGATGAGCATCCCCCAAAATGTGCAATTGACTATTCATATCATCTTGACTATACTTTGCTTTATATATATATGTATCACTCATATCCCATTAAATCACAGTTGGTAGTGGTTAAATTAGAATCATCGACCTTTTGATGGATGAAAAGCCAATAAGCAACTAGGATTAAATGAAAACAGGTTCCCATTCTGATGGGTCACTATAATCCTCAAGACCTTTGATAGTATAACTCTCAATCTCATATGAAACTCAAATGATTATGATAATATTACCCCACAGAAACTATGAAATATCAAGAGCCATCCTTGATTATATCATGGATTATGGTTATCTATATTAGTTGAATATAATGTGGTAAACCCTGGCTGCCATAGTCACCATCCCATAAACCATCCCAGTGAGAGTTTACCCAATTAAAAAAACATCCCTTGCGACCATGGAAAATCACAATTTTTAATGGGTAAATACCCTACAAAATGGCCATGTTCAATAGCTATGTTAGTTTCCCAAAAGGTAGTTGATGTTCGACTCCCCATTAAAGAACAAATATAACACTCATCGCAGTCCGAATGGCTGAAGCCGTTCCACCGTGGGCCGTACGTGGACGCGTGCTCCCTGGAGTTGGGACCAGCAAAAACAGCAGGATTTCACCAAGAAACGTGGGGTTTCAACAGGATTTAACCAATAAAACTTAGGGGATTTAAAGTTGATACAGCTGATTTATGGTAGACAATTTGATGCCACGATTGACAAGGACAACTTGGGTTTCTGGTAATTAAAATATGCTATAGGTGGGTTTATAAACCAACACATAACTGGGCGGAACCTCACATTGTAACTAATCACGGTTCACTTCTCTCTCTCTCTCTCTCTACATATAAAAAATAGATATCTATATATATATATTTATACATATATCTAAATGTGATATATATTACGATACAGTAAAAACATATATATATATATGATACCATATATCCCTACAAACCTTGCCCTGTCATGTGAAGTCAGGTGCACCCGCGATCCGATGGAAAGTGAATTTGGAGTTCCCTTCTGCTACGTGTTTCATGTACATTTTCTATTGAATGGGTAGGCAAATGGGCTTGTCTGTGCCCCAAAACCTTATAGATTATCACAATTTTTCGTACTAAAGTCGCCAATTATGGGTATCCCCCATGTTCAAGCACCCAAATCTCAAAATCATAGAAAGTTGCTTAGATATATACCATGAATTGCCATGATATCCCCATCAAATCCCTATTTTCGATGGTGGCATCACCATTTTCAATGGTGAAATCACCACATATGGACCCATATGGAGGTTTCGTAAACTGGGGTTTACCCGGTTACCCTCATATCATCCATTTTGGTATGGGATTTTCTATTTTAAACATGTTGGCACCAAACCCCACGTTCGACCATAACCCACAAAATCTCTCCCCTATCTGACTCAAACATGATCTACGCCCTCCAAGCACGCTACTCTCTGGCGACACAAGTAAGGACTGTAGCCTGCTGCTTTCAAACAATCCTAATATCTGGCTGAGACATCCATAAGTTTAACAGGGAAGCTTTCTACTAGGGAAATCCACTCTTCATAAGGGATCAAATCCCCACCTCCTCTGAACAAATAGATTGAATCGTTTATTAAATTCCATTTCTCCTCATAAGGGATCAAATCCTCCACCCTCTCTGAACATAAATATATATATATATGTTGAATGGTTTATTAACCTCCACTTATCTTCAAAAGGGATCAAATCCACCCACCCCTCCGAACAAATATGTTGAATGGTTTATTAACTTCCACTTCTTTTCAAAAGGAATCAAATCCCCCACCCCCTCTGAACAAATATATTGAATGGTTTTATTAAGTTCCACTTCTCCTCGTAAGGGATCAAGTCCTCCACCCTCTCTGAACAAATATATATATATATAATATATATATATAATATATATATATAATATAATATATATATATATAATATATATAATATATATATATATATAATGAATGGTTTATTAACTTCCACTTCTCTTCATAAGGAATCAAATCCCTCACGCCCTCTGAACAAATATATAGAATGGTTTATTAAGTTCCACTTATCTTCATGAGGGGTCAAATCCCCCACCCCCTCTGAACTTCAGTTGACTTCTGGCACGGTCAAACGTAGAGTTTGCAGCAAACATGTTTAAACAATCCAGCGCACTTGGGGTTACCTCATGACTTCGGATTCATCGACATCCTTACGCAGCCATCGAGCCCCCCAACCTTGTCCGCACGTGAGCGGCCGCTGCTTGGCCGCTCCTGACCCACACAGATACATTATGTGTAGTGTAATGTGTTAGATTGGATTGGGACCATTAAGGGCGTGTTTCATATTATTATCATAGATTAGTTGATCAGGAAATGGTCATGGGTAATGGATAATGATAATGGATAATGTAAACCCCGGATCGATAAATAATCGTTTATCAATTTGGGTACTTCCCAAATAATTAGTTGTAAATTCTACTGTTGAAATGGTGCCCCCCTAATTAAACATCCTAGGGCTTTATTGATCCAGAGTTGACATTGTAAAACCCAGCATAAACAAATGGGGCATTGTTTTTTTGGGGATATAGCTAATGGATTCTACCGGGACCGCAGGTTTGTTTATAATTTACAGATTAATCCAATCTTACTGAATCGGGGTTGACCGTCTGAGGGCTGTTCCTTATATCATATTACGAAGGCAATACATACCATCTAGGAAACGAAGATAAATATGGAAAATGGAACAGTTCTAGTCTAACTATAGATGATACACCATCTTCATCCATGATTCCCCCCGAAAGTATAAATTATAGATGATACAACTATTAAGAATGGCGACTTTCCATGGCTATCTGTGTGGGCTTGCTGGGTCAGGGAGTGAACCTCTCATTTTTGGGCCTCAAAAAAACACAGCAAGGGCCCACCTGGTAATGGAAGAACGCAATTTAACATAGCGATGAAACATGATGGAACATGGCAATATTACTCAAAAACTGTTGAAACAGGTATCTCTAGACCACCTACATGTTGGTCATTTTGCATGGCTATGTGACAAATTACCAGAGGATATATACAATGAAAATTAACTAAGGAAACGATCAACCAACAGCGTGTATGAACCTGTGGTTGAAGAGACATGGAAAAACATGGAAAAACACCGTATTGATCCCCGCATATTTGAAATTCTGTAGCAAGTTGCCTAGTTTCGAACAAATCATTCCATAAATGCTAGGGACACGTTTCTTTGGGAAGCCAGGAAAACCGTGATTCCAAGTTGTTTTTGTCGTTTTGTTCCATCAATTTCCTATACTTTGCGATCCCTCGCAGGATATGCAGCATGCCCAAATGTTTCTGAGCAAAATATCATCCCCCCAAATAACCGATGGGCATTTCCAATGTCAACCCCCCAACTCAATGGCTGGCTGGGTTTGTTTGGTGGGTTGGTAACTGGATAGTGGTGCTCCCTGGGATGATTTGGGCACCATGAAAGGATCACGTTGGATGCACCTCGAAGTAAGGGCTCAAACCTGCGGCTTCTCAGGATTGGTATACTGCTGGTGTAAATGTATAACATGTACAGTCATCGAAGGGGTCATCTTGATACTGAAATTTAAACTGAAGATTCGAAACCGCCAATCAGTTGCATATAGAGTAAATTGTACGATATATATATATATATATACATACCAGTAGTACCGCACAAGGCGGTGGCGTAGTTGTAGTGTAGTGTAATTGGTGTAGTGTAGTTGCAGTTGTAGTTGTGGTGTGGTGAAATTAGCATAGTTTAATGTAGTGTGAAGTAGTGTACTGTAGTATATTGTACTGTAGCGCTGTGTACTGTAGTGTAGTATAGTGTAGTGTAGTCTAGTGTAGTGTAACGTGAAGTAGTGTAGTTGTAGTGTAGTGTAGTGTAGTGTAGTGTAGTGTAGTGTAGTGTAGTGTAGTGTAGTGTAGTGTAGTGTAATTAGTGTAATGTTGGCCTCTGATTAGCGTGCCCCCCCCTCAAACAATGTTTAGTCTACTCAATAACTCGGCCGGAATTTTCTGCGCCGCCCCTCAACAATTTTTAGGGTAGTCCACTTAAGTAAGGATTTCAATTGACATCAATCTACTTTCAATTGATTTGCCTTTTAAACCTCAAAGAAATCTATTGATAAGAAAGGATTTCAATTGAAATCAATTTACTTTCAATTCATTTGAATCTACTTTCAATTGATTTTCCTTTAAAACCTCAAAGAAATCTATTGATAAGAAAGGATTTCAATTGAAACCAATTTACGCTCAATTCAATTAAATCTACGTTCAAGTGATTTTCCTTTTAACCTTCAAAGACATCTATTGATAAGAAAGGATTTCAATTGAAATCAATTTACTTTCAATTCATTTGAATCTACTTTCAACTGATTTTCTTTTTCAATCTCAAAGAGGTCTTTTGATAAGAAAGGATTTTAACTGAAATCAATTTACTTTCAATTCATGTAAATCTACTTTCAATTGATTTTCCTTCAAAACCTCAAAGAAATCTATTGATAAAGGGTTCAAATTAAAATCAATCTACGTTCAAGTGTTTGTCCTTTTAAACATCACAAGTATCTCTTGATAAGAAGGGATTTCAATTGAAATCAATTTACCTTCAATTCATTTGAATCTACTTTCAATTGATTTTCCTTGTTAAACAATCAAACATATCTCTTGATAAGAAAGGAATTCAATTGACATCAGTTTACTTTCAATTCATTTGAATCTACTTTCAATTGATTTTCCTTTCAAATCCAAAGAAAAACGCCCAAACAGTTGTTGTGCACAATAGGGTCATCGAAACAATTACATTATTGAGGATCTAGGTCACTCATGGGGTACCTCCTTGAAAAATTGTTTGGATACTGTTTTTCAATAAGGATTTCATAAGGCATC
>Ga0126342_10003705_pt1 | contig 25511 bp, 28 predicted proteins | sample Cyp1metagenome_FD_92528 | JGI IMG/M metagenome (GOLD analysis project Ga0126342, IMG submission 92528) | Coral microbial communities from Lord Howe Island, Old Settlement Bay, Australia - Cyphastrea 1 metagenome | ecosystem: Host-associated > Invertebrates > Cnidaria > Coral ... | reverse complement strand
GGGGGGGGGGGGGGTGGAGAGACGGAGGACGGGACCATAAATGGTCATTTACCAGAGGGTATAAAGGAGGTTTCCATATTTGTTTAAAATGGGGGTACCCCGAAATGGATGGTTTATAAGGGAAAATCGGAAAATCCTATTGAAGTGTATGATTTGGGGACACCCCTATTTTAGGAAACCCTCATATGCGTTGATAGTAAGCCTAGTAAGCCCCAAGTTAAGATAGACAACTAACATTCCAAAATACTTTAACATACACAAAAAACTGTTTTGAATGGGGGAATCTGATACCCACCAGTGGGAATTTCTTTATGAATGACTTTTCTACGGCATCGATGTGCCATTTTCAGCCGCGACCTTTTTTTGGGGATGATCCCTGATGAATCGATGGTATTTTTAGCTACATTGATCCAGATGACTACCCTCTGGGAAACTAACAGTTTGCTATTGAAAATGGCCATAGAAATAGTGAGTCTTCCCATTAAAAATGGTGATTTTCCATAGTTTTTTGTATGTTTACCAGATGACTAGGTATCAGCATGGAAACCTGCCGATGCCATACTTGGATGGTACAAGGTGATGCCCTAGATCGATATGCATCTACCACAGCCTCTACTCGTAAAGACTTAGCCAATTATGAAACCAACTAGAAAAATGCCAACTAGCACACACACTGTTTGTAATACAACATGAATAATATAATATACTATACTATAATAAGATATAATATAATATAATATAATTAATATAATATAATACAATATAATATAATATAATGTAATGTAATGTAATGTAATATATACCCATTATCTAACTTGTTTCATTTTTTTCAGTTGCCAACTTAGCTATGGGGCCAAGGCACGCATGCGGGAGTGGCACCGGGAGCCATCTGCCTTGCCAGAGGGTATGTCGATGCCGCCTGAGACGCAAGAACTGTGGGGGATCCCAAGCCTTCAAGCGGAGAAAATTCACATCCGAAACACGGTTGGGAAGCCTTGAGGTAAAGTCCAGTTCCGTCATGAAAAATTATAGAATGTGCTCGGTCAAGAACAAGATTCCCCTCGTGGATTGTGATAATCTCGCGAAAAAAAACGGTCATAATCCTCATTATCAACCAAGCGGACTTTCGAACACTGCGCACATTATTTGCCTGCATGAAGAATATGTTGCACCTTTCTACTTTGTTCACCTATGTCTAATGTAGATAATGTAGTTTGTCTTGTTTGTTTCGGAAATGTGTCATCTGTTCAAATGAAAATGATGGTTGATTAAGTTGTTTGTTTTTGAATCAGCCATGTATATAACTTAACCCCACTGATGGGGAGGATGGTGGAGGCAAATATTATAGACATGTGACCATTTGTTGGCAAAAATGAGGCATTTTGTGGAGTTGTTGATTTAAGTTTCAGCAATGTATGGAGGAATCTGGTGAAACCAATGTAACTTGAACTTTCTTTCTCAGAACCTGGATGATGTACAATTTACATCAGTTTACAGGAACCCCTACATTTACTGAGAAACAAAATCAATGGTTCCTGTAGGTTTTGCCTCAAGTCCAGCCATTGATTTTGTTGGCAATTTGGGGGCTTACACTCAAAATACTAGTGTATAGTAGTAAACTACTACTCACTTTGGTACCCGGTTGCCCCCTCTTAATAAACTGCAGGCGTTCTTGTCATCCCAATGTGGCTCGGCCGAGGCTTGACTATTGCACTGCGGTTGGTATTGAGGAGCTGGCCGATGAGGGTGCCAAGCTTTGAATCTGTGAGGGAAAATTCAGGGATGGTGAAAAAACATGTTTGTGGGGAGAGGTGCATTTAAAGATGGAAAAAGAACCTGACTACTACTATAGTTACTATAGACTCTACGTAAAGGGACATTATGTGGTACCAAATGTCTTGCAACTAAGAGAACTCTTCAGGCATCTATTGTAGCCATTTACCAGCTGTATCGGCGCCAAGGAAATCTCTGTGTCACAAGTTGAAGCTGGGCGCAGAGGCGGGCTGTCTCTTTCATCACCTGGGCATCTGGTGATACAAAGGCGGAAAATAGAATGGATAAGAACACCCCATAGTCAGCTCTTGTATGTTCTTGTTCAGCGCTATTAACTGATTATGATGTTAAATGGCTATCATCCAAGGTTCGCAACCGTGATTTGATGCACGGGACAGGATCTCGTACAAGAAACTCGATGATTTCTGCCAAATACCTTCCCCATTGCTGAAGCCGGAGGAACCGTCTGTGCTAATAACCTGGATCTTGAGAACTGGTAGGATTTAGGATTGGTCGGACAGTGGTATCAGAGGATGATGAATGATGCTGCCCATGCCATTGTTGACACATCAAGCATGCTGCCCATGTGACTAGGGGGCTCCAAGAGAGACTGGAGCGTCTGGATTCACAGCAGATCCTGTGGAGGATGACCAAAAACCATACCATCTTTGGGAATCTTTGGATGAATATGGATGAACATCCAACAAAAACATCCCAATTATTTGGAACTACTCTAATATAAATTCATATAAGATGTTTAAGGTTCACCAGGGCACTGGGCTTTTGACCCATAGCCTGGTCACTAGCCAGGTCACCATCCGTGGCCCGGATCCAACTGGAGTGTTTCATCAGTCGTAGCACCCATGGATTTTTGACAGGTTCAAAGTCCCAACCAACCACCATGGTTTTGTCATTTCCGGTGTGTGGGCCGCCCAAGGCTGCGGAACGAGCTGAGCCACAAAGGCTCTTCCGGACTGAGATAGAGATGGCTAGAGAGCCCTGCAAACTTCAAATCAAGGGGTAGGAGAGGATGGACCTTTTCACGTCTTTGTTAGAGATTTGTAATTTAGATACGGTTGTTGGTTTCTGATTCATGAGACTGAGTGAGGAATCTTCTTGGTCACTTCTTGGGTCATGTGAAGCCTACTTGTACATGCTGGCTAGTCATCTCGTGCCTTGTCTTGAGCCGACCATTCTTCACGGATCTGTGAGAAGTCTCTCAAGTCACAGTAACTGCTGGTCTGACGACCACAGCCATTGCGATTGCCCGCATCGCCGCATCGTCGAGTCGCCATGTCTGAAATGAAGCAGATGGCCAAACCGCTCCTGAACTCCAGTCCAATTCCCAGTGCCCTCCCCAAGTTATCCTTTGAAATCCAAGGAATGCACTGCAAGTCCTGCGTCCGAAAGGTGGAAGCAGCTCTCCAGCAGCTGGATCTTCCCATCTCGGCCACAGTGGAGCTGCGACCTCCAGGGGCCGGTTGGTTGGAGGTGGCGGTGGATTCCGTGGATCTGGGGCCGGAACGAATGGAAGAGGTCAGTGCCATGGTGCAGAAAGCAGTGGAGGGGCTGGATCTGCAGATCCAGCCTGCGAGAATTGAAGATTCTCAAGGGCCGGAACAGGCAAGGCACGAGGCAAGGCATGAGGCAAGGGGCACTCAGGCCTTTGAGATTGAGGTGTTGGGCATGAAGTGTGGCTCGTGCGTTCAGAAAGCTGAGAAAGCCCTTCAAACAGTGCCATGGCCTGCAGTCACCGAGGTCAGTGTGAACCTGTTGTCCGAATCTGCGCGGGTGCTGGTGCAGGACAATTTGTCTCCCAGCAAAACCGATGCTGCTGCCAGGGTCTTCAAAGAAGCCCTTCAATCCGTGGGGCTTGAAGCCACGGTGACGAAGACACCGCCAACAAGCGAAGAGATTGAGATCTCCGCTACATCAAAGACATCACGGCTGTCCTTTGCCTTTGAGGTCTTGGGGATGAAATGTGGCTCTTGTGTTCAGAAGGCGGAAAAAGCAGTGAGAGCTCTTGCAGACGTTGTGGATGTGAATGTCACTGGTTGGCCGATTCACTCAGAGTTTTTCATTGGTTCCTATGCTTTTGTTGATTTCACCCTAAAACGCCCTAAAACATTTTGTAAATATAAACATCTAGCAGGATCCCAAGTGACCAGCTCCAGCATTTTTTTCAGGTCAACTTGCTCTCCGAATCTGCCACTGTGGACATGATGCTATTCCCAGCTCCAGCTTCCATCGCCGCAGCCTCCACTGCCGTGATCAGTGCTTTGACCTCTGTGGGACTGACGGCGTCGGTGAGCAAACTGCCGGAGCTAGCGGCTGGACCCACGACGCTCCACTTTGAGGCATGGAAGGGGATGGAATGGCAACGTGGAATGCTTTTAGGGGGATGCCAGATGTGCCATGATCAAAACTTAGGTAAATTGGCCATATTGGAGGTCATCAATCCATGTAGGATTTAGAGGAATTTCTATCCCAATATATAACCATGTTCGGTTATAGGATGATAGGATGGATGACCATACCTCTACATGCACGACGTTTTGACCATTGCACATATGACACTATTTTTTCATGGAAGCTTATAATAGCCTATATGGAAATATGTTCATGGAAGCCTGTAATAGCCTATACAGATACGTATTACCTTTTGCCCCCTTTTAGTTTACACAACGGCTCATATCGGGGAGCATATAACTAACCAGCAGCAATTATATGATATGCTTAGTAATCTTAGTATATGAATGTGGGAAATTTGGGAACTGCCCACACAAAATGGCTATGTTTTGCTATCTAAATAGGAATAGTGATGATGAACCTATGGATTTAGGAGTGCCGTATTTTAAGACAACCCCTTATATTGATTAGCTGTATGATTATATATATACACGTGTTTATACGCGTTTATACGTGTTTATAATAATTGTATATAATGTGTATGTGTATAGAACTGTATGTATATATATATATATACATATTATAAGAATGTATAGTAGCAAAAGTCTCACTTCATGTGGTTTGACTAATGTTGGATATGATGTATGATGATCATGTCCAATTTCATATCACTGCTTGGTGGTTTCTGCGGCGGGGTGAAACATGGTGGAACCACCGGCCAGAGAAGCTTATCGTACAACGCTTTACGGTATATCATACTATATTCATACGTCTATATGGGTGTGTCTGAAAATAGTGTACCCCTAAACCCAATGGTTTTGCTGATCATTATCCCTATTAAATGGCTATAATTGGGAATATACCCTATTTTCAGACAAACCCATATCCATGCCGGTTGTACTTCGTACTTTATATTTCGAATTATTTCGATCTATGTATCAACCTACCATGACTTACCCATCGCCTCTATTGTATAATTATACACAGACTGAGATTGAACTTTTCGATGGGATGTCATGAAAGTTCTGATCAACAGTGTCAGTACCTATATCTATATAAATAAATATAAATAAAGATACATATATACATATTGTATACATAGAATTATATAATTACATATGTGTGTGTGTATGCTATATCTACATGTTTTAATAGGTAGACACCCTGCTTGGATGTGCGCCCCACTTAGTAAGTGGTTTATAATTTATAATAACATTTTAAAACCCACATATATATATATACAGTATACAAAAATATTGTCATAACTATAACTATGTATATATATATATATAACACAGTGGTATTTCACATGGTGTTACCCACGGTCGACGCTTCCTGGGTCGCTCAGGTGTTGGGAATGACCTGTGCATCCTGCGTCGGCACAGTCGAGAAGGCTCTCAAAAGCAGCCCAGGGGTGGCAGATGCGCAGGTGAATTTGCTGGCAGAAACCGCCACAGTGAGGCAGGCGAACTGATGAAATATGATGAAATCCAGTCTTTGAAAATTGGATATGTATTGATATCTGGTTGGTGGTTTGGAACTTCTGTTTTTTTCCATATATTGGGAATAATCATCCCAACTGACTAATATTTTTCAGAGTGGTTGAAACCACCAACCAGATATTTAATGAGATTTAGACTCGTTTTCATGACATTGTTTGGCGATTTGATTGCCAAAATGATGGTGAACATGGGTAGAGCATCAAAGTTGGGAGTATCCACTTTTCAGATAAACCATGACATGTTTGGCCGAATCCAGTTGATAAATTCTGGGATCAAAAAAGCCATGCCACTGACCCCACCATTTTTGTGATAGGAAGGGAATTAAGATAAGTTATCAAAAAGGCCAAAGCATACCGTGGTGAGCAAAACATTGCTTTTTCAACATATGACTAGCTATGTATAATTTGCCCAGATCAAACCTGGCATTCACTCAGAAATATGGCCGGGGTGTGGCTCTGTATGTGGAATCTTTATTGATCGCTTTTTGGCATATGTTTATATACTGTTTATGGTATAGTCGGTATAGTGAATATGTATATATATATACAACCTGTTCTACAGAGCATCAACAGCCTTTTTCTCCAAATCCCTGAGGTTCACCGAAGCAGTGCCCGAAAAAGATCTTGACTCCAAGGTGAAGGCATTGCAGGAGGCCGTGGAAGCGGCTGGATACGAGGCATCTCTGAAACCTGCAGTGGCACGAGGGCAGGAACATGAAGCAGTGTTGGTTGGTAACTCTGACCATTCAGCACATGTTTATAGATGTGTTTTGTTTAGATATGTTTTGATATAGACATTCTACAATGTACATATTTATAGATGTAGAATTATATAGATATGCGGACTTTCCATAGTTTGATTTCATATGTAAGTGTAAGTATATTAGTTCAAATGAGAGCCAAATCAAACTATAGATGTTAAACAGTCAATAGTGGATGACTTTGGTGTAGCTACGGTTGGTTCACATGTGTTTTTCTCAAAGCCTTCAAAGTGCTTGTTTTTCCTTGAACACATGAGGTATTTGAACCCACACTGAATATGTTCTGAGCTATTTTGAGGTGTAGATGGGAGGTTCAAGGTTCCGTATCTAGATTATCTAGGTGATGTTCAGTGTTGCTTTTTTTACATATAGTTATATATATATAATATAATATGTCTATGGTTTCTCTCATCCTGAGCTGGCACCCTATGTGACGTTTTGCTAAGGCAGGGCCCCTGACGTCGAGCAGGATTTGGAGCAGAACATCGTCAGCTCCACGGACTCCGTCGTTGCGGAGCTACAGCAGCTGACGGGCGTGGCATCTGTGGTGCCCAAAGAAGGCCCTGAAGCCTTGGAATTGCAGGCGAGAGTTGGGGAAACTGGGAGGAAAATGCCAGGAGTTGTTGGAGTTGGCAACGTTTGGTACATGTCAAGATTAAAAATGCAAACTGGTGGGATCAAAATCCAGTTGGTGACTGGAATTTAGATTTTGATGCATTTGTCTTTGCATATTCCTGACTAACTATACTACACAACTATTCAAATCCCATATGCGCCATGTACCGCAATGTATTGAATATTTACTAACATTTATCACCAAAATGACCCAACTGTAGCTAAATATTCCATACATGGAGCATACGGGAATTGGTATGCGCCTTGTTTTACCCCCAAGTGCTCTGACCCGCCTGTTTTAAAGGTGCGTTTCCATGGTGAACGCGAGCGGGTTCTTCGAGAGCTCCTATGGACCTTTGAGGATGCAGGTGTGCTGGATATGATTTTGAACCCACCAAAGCTGGAGGCTGCCCCAATATCTCCATGAAAGCCTGCTGCCTGCACCTAATTTTTAATGATCTTAAGGTATAGAAAGGTGGAATGACTCCTCTGCCTCTAACACTCCTCATCTTGAAAGGGCTCACTTTCCACATACCCCTGAAGTCAAGCCGAGCCTAACGTGTTTATATCGTGTTTATTACAATTGTTGATTTAAGGGCTGGCGAAAGAAAATGGCAGGTATGATGGATGTTACACCTAGTTTCAGGATTACGAGGCCCTATGACACCCAAAGGGATAGAAACAGCATTCTATGAAGTTATTTGTTGTTCCATCCCGCAAGTTACTTGGTGTTTGCGGCTTGGGTGTTTTAGAACAGGGATACTATTTAAGTGATTATCGATAGCCTTTGTAGGGTCCTGAAGTTCCAAAGCGCCTGTTAAATTTGTTCATTGGTGGAGGTAGGAAAAACTTGGGAGCACTATCACCTAGATTTGGATTGAATCTTGTGTAAGTTGTTCTTGTGGCATCCAATGGTCTTCAATGATCCCACTAGTGTTTCTCATTGATATAATTGTTGAATAATATATATATATAATACTAATAAAGATAATAATAATAATAGGCATATAGCATATGAATGGAGATTGATCGAGACCTATCATACCATATTTTGATGATGAACATCAATTTACAAAGTTGGTACTATATGTTGAAATGTTCACCAGGGGTTCAGGGTTTTCACCCACAACCATGTCTGGTTTCATATTTTATTTTCAGGCAAAACGATTAGGAAGAAACAAACGATAAGATTCACATATTTATGCCCAACATATGGCCTGATTTGCTTGCTTTTGGATTGAAAAAATCGATTATCGGGGATGAAGATTGATTTGGAATGTGAATTTCGGATCCGAAAAATTGTCTGGTGCTTGTTCTTCCAGAGCTGGTGGTTAGAAGGGGCCAAGATTTGAAAAGGTGATTTTTGCTTGCTGGATGTATCTGCAAATTGGTGCTTGGAAAGGCCACACCCTGGAAAAGCTGATGTTTGTTTGCCGAAAATCATTGTTTCCTCTTCTTCCAGAGGTGGTGCCTTGGAAGGTGTAGGGGCTGAAAAGTGATTTTCGCTTGCCGCTTGCCGAAGATCGTTTTTTTTTCTATCTTCCTCAGCTCTAGGTGCCTTGGAAGGGGCAGGTGCTGACAAGTGATTTTCGCTTGCCGATAATCGTTTTTCCATCTTTCTTTAGAACTGGTGCCTTGGCGGGGTAGGGGCTTGAAAAAGTGATTTTCGCTTGCCGAAAACCGATAATCGTTATTCCATCTTTCTCTATAGGGCTGGTGCCTTGGTGAGGTAGGGGCTTGAAACGTGATTTTCGCTTGCCGAATATCGTTTTTCCATCTTCTTCCAGAGCTGTTGCCTTGGGGGGCAGGGGCTTGAAAAAGTAATTTTCACTTGCCGAAAATCTTTTTCCGTCTTCCTCCAGAGCTGGTGCCTTGGGGGGGCAGGGGCTTACCGAATATGTATCGTTTTTGCATCTTCCTCCAGAGCTGGTGCCTTGGGGTGTTAGGGGCTTGAAAAAGTGACTTTCGCTTGCCGCTAATCGTTTTTCCATCTTTCTCTAGAGCTGGTGCCTTGGGGGGTAGGGGCTTGACAAAATGAACATCCAACTCATGTACTGCAGTTAAAGAAAATTCAAGGAAATCTGAAGCTGAAACCATGTATGTTCCACATAGTGCAAGATATTCTGTAGGACTCGAACGCCTGATCTCCCGCTTGCTGGGCTGACGCTCTACCAACTGAGCTATTGACCCTCTGGCCTCAGTGTCTGCCAACCTTTTATCTAACGCTTTGACCTATTTTTTCCACGGCCGCGCAGCAACAAATCCCTTTCTGCATGTGTTGGCGCGTGTGCTTTTCAGCCCGTGCTGCCTCTGCTTTGGACAGCTGTTCCGTTTTGGATTCGTTCCGTGCAAAGCTGTTTCTGGAGGCACTATTTCCACATAATTCTAAATTGAGAAACTACCAAGAATTTGCAAAACCCTCACCACGTGCGAGCCTTCAGCAATGATTCTCGGCTCCTTTGATTTTGGCCCAGCATGGGAACAAGCACTGTCCGCACTAAAAGAACTGCGTGTCGATTACAGGAAGGCAACAGGCGTGCAAATTACCTAATCTTGACACAGGGACACAGTGCATCCATGTCTTGTGATTTTGAAACAAGTAGAACTTCAGCTTCTTTGTGGGTGGCAACTGAAGGCAAGACTGGTGCCAGCAGCCGCGACAATTCCAGCTCCACTGAGTGTAGTAAAGTTGCAGCATGTTGTTTTCATGGGAAACGATAAGGTTTGGTTCCTCGGTAACCATTTCCTCGCAAAAACGATAAGGAAGAAAACAACATAATGTTTGGATGTGTGATTGAATTATAAAGCAACGTTTTCATACAACCTTAATTTTATGTATATATATATATGATATTTATTTGTTTTGGCAGGGTCATGATTATGTGTATACATATATATATATATATATATACATATATATATATATACACATAGACACAATAATATCTATATTTATATACACTATAATACGATAATAATAACAATAATATTAATAATAGTAGTAATAATATTAATAATATATATATATATATATGAAGATGGGTCAATGGCTTCAGACCATCATCCAGTCCACCAGGTTTCCTTGGAGTTCACGTGCGAGAGAAGCGAAGTCAATCTGCCTTGGAGCGCGCGCAAGAGCGGCGAGGCTCTGAGGCCCTTGCATGGAAGAGGCTAGGAGTTGCATGTTGATATAGCATGACATAACCACAGGATATCACGGGAAAAACATGTTGAAATGGGTATAAAATGACATATTTTGACGTCCAAGGGATATTTATGGATATTTTGGTTGGTTAAAAATTGAGCATTTGGTGTTGAATGGGTGCCCATTGGCAATGGAAGATCACTGCTGTGCATGGAGTATACCCAACTGGTGAAAATGGAGATTATGAGATATTAATGTTATCTCGCAGGTTGAGAGGTTTGATGTCGATGTATCGTCCAAGCTATCTCCGACAGGTCATTTTTCATCTCATTGGTACTCACTTTGCCTGTGGTTCTGCTGATGTGGGTCTTTTCACCCATGAAATCCTTGCACAAGCTCTTCATGCCCAACAATGTGGACCTTGCAGGTGGGCCTGGGCAGATGTGTAAGATCTTCCCTGGCCCTGTAGGGGCCCCATGGCACTTGTTTGAAGAACGTGAACAGAACGGATCATCCGCTCGTGGGCCCTGGAGCCCTGGGCTTATCTCCCCCTCCCCATTAAACGGCCACCGTTTACGAAGTTCTTACAGGCGAACCCTTGTCATTATTCTTAGTTGTTCAAGTATATAATAAGGATTGATAAGGTATCTGTTGTTTTTTTGAAAACAATCATGAGATATGTCCTCTCACCAATTCTATTCAATATCAAAAGCATCGACAAAACAAGGTCTACCCCAAAACATCTTTTGTTCTGATATTTTCTTCCAAACCATCCTCATCTTCTGGTCCCCTTTACTTTGTGCCAAAACAAAGAGGTTGTCTCGGAAAATCACCCTCCAGGGTCCAGGGTTGCTCCGTAATTTGGTCTTTTGACCTATTTTTACCCCTTGACCCAGTTTATCCCCTTGCATCTAGGATGTTGATGAACTAGTTCGAGATAATCTAAATAGATCTACCATAAACATCCATAAACCATATCCCCACCACAACTCTCCATAGCTCCAAGGTCTGCTGATGTTCGCCCTGGCAACGCCGGTGCAGTTCGGCAGCGGTTGGGTCTTCTACAAGGAGGCCCTGAGTGGTTTGAGGCATCGAAAGCTTGGCATGGCTGCCATGGTGGTGCTGGGAACCACGGTTGCTTGGCTCCTGGCCGTTTTCTTAAATCCTTTTGTTTGCCCACGAACATTTGGAGAAATCCAACAAAACGAGGATTGCGCACAAAAGCAGACATTTAACCAGCAAAAACGAGGATTCAGGAGGTACGACTCGGGCGAACATGTGATTTCAATGGAATTGCTGTATTCTTTACGATTTACGGAACATGTTGCAGGAAACTCTGATTTGTCCCATCAACGATTAAGGTTTTCTTCAAATAGATTCTGCAACCAATTCTGCGTGCATATCTGAGAATGGCAGATTGTTTCCCATTTGCCATTCAAAATGTGGAACCTGACGGAACATGGATAAAGTAAACACTGGATCTGTTTCTGGGAAATATATCATTTGGCCAAGAGTTTGCAGTCCCGGGATGGCGAGCAGGCTGCATACCTCTCCAGCTGCCTGCAGTTGGTGAGCAAACTTCTGTGTCATGAGATGGCAGCGATGAGTTTGGACTTTGACACATCGTCTTTGCTCATCACTTTCGTGCTCATGGGCGCCTTGGGTCCGGACATGGCTCAAAGAAAGGAATGTCGAAATGCTATTTGCATTAGTACATGATGATCGATCATAATCCCATATTATATATACACATAATATAATGTAACATATACATGTGCAGAATATTCAGTTTTTGTTTTACATGCATAGATCTCCATGTTCAAACCTGTGAGGTTCAAAACCTTGCTTTCACGGTTTCACCTCGTGTTTCACATTTGTTGTTGTTGGCATGAATGTGAGGATAGTCTTAGTTTGAGTTTTCTCATTCACTCTGCGCAGTCGAAATTCCTAAATCGGACTGAGGAAAGTGGCTGGAATGTCGCGCCAAGGGGAGCACTGGTGACGCCATCACCGCCCTGATGGCTCTGGCTCCGCGCACTGCGCTGTTGCTGCAGGGCCGACGGGAACGCGAGGTGGATGCTAAACTGCTGCTGCAAGGGGATTTGGTCAAGGCGTGGGGCTTCCCCAACAGTTGGGGGGCGCAATTTCACCATTCAAAGACGGAAAATCACCATTAAAAGGTGGTTTAACCTGATTTAACATGGTTCAATGTGGTTTAACGTGTTTCACCGTTTAAAAGGAGAAAACGCACAGATTTGGGATTCCATCAACACATATCCACTTATCCAAAACATAATTATATCATATTATATCAACATATTAATGGTGCCAACCTGAAAATCAGAATGTTTTAATTTTCTGTATCTATCTAAGACTAGCAATGCCATGGTGCCATGGCGTATTGCCTGCTGACAGTGGGTCACCGGGTGTGGGGTGGGGTGTTGCCTTTGATGCGTCACAAGTCACGATCTCAAGCGGTCAGGTGCTTCCTGGCGCCAAGATCCCTGCAGATGGCGTCGTCACCTGGGGCGAATCGGCAGTAGATGAGTCGGCACTCACCGGGGAGTCCTTGCCCATCCCGAAAAAAGTGGGCGATGAGGTTATTGGTGGAAACTGGGCATTGTGAACAAAGTGGTAAGTTTTTTTATTAAGGTGTTCAAACATATATTTCCTATAGCATTTATGGGAACACTGACACATATTTCAGTTTCATCCATAGTTTATTTGTTCACCAAAGCTGTAGGAACGGTGAACCATGGGAGCGTCCTGCAAGTCCGGCTGACTACTGTGGGTGAGAACTCGGCCTTGTCGCAGATTGTTGGCCTTGTGGAGCAAGCTCAAAGTCAACGTGCTCCAGTGCAAGAGTAGCTCGGGCACAATCTAGGCCTACACCATTCATGGCAAGCTGGTATAGTTTGTCTACATTGAACTGCGTGATTTGGGAATATCCTTTTCAGGTACACCTACATGGGTGAGTTGGAATTTGGTAGAAATTGGGGGGGCCTATCAAGATTCAAGACAGTATTCACTGTTGTCCGTTTCTTATGTGTTCAGTGTCGCTTTCAATCCCAGACCCGTTGTCATGTGGCGCACGTATTTCTCTGTGATTGGACCAGGGCCAGGATGGGCCAGGCTTGTTGGCTGACATCCCCCAAGGGTCGCAAGCTTTGCTGATTTTGATTATTTTTGTGCTTACCAAGCACCTCTTGAACAAGGTTTGCCGATCGCATTTCGGGTGTCTTTGTCCCAGTGGTGATGACAATCAGCTTGTTGACTTTCATCCTGTGGGTGATTTTGACCCATTGCGGCTTGGTCACCTCCCTTCCCAGCCGCCAGAATCCCATGACTTTCAGCCTCATGATGGCAATCTCAGTGCTCGTGGTGGCGTGCCCCTGTGCCCTGGGCCTTGCTGCCCCCACTGCCGTGATGGTGGGCACTGGCGTGGGCGCGCAGAATGGCGTGTTGATCAAGGGAGGCAGGGCTTTGGAAACGGCCCACCATGTGCAGACTGTGGTGTTGGATAAGACTGGAACCATCACTGAAGGCGGGGGAACATTTGCTGTGCATGTCAGTGAAGATCAAGTGGTGCGGATGCATGCTACTTATATGATCTATATGTTATCTTATAAGCAATTTGTATATCAAACATGCATAGTTTGATGCACATCCACGTGTGTGGCATCTGATGTCTGAACAAACTGATGCGATGATTGCTAGCTTGGTATATAAGTATATTATATATATATACATAAGATATATATATCTATCTATCTATCTATCTATCTATCTATCTATCTATCTATCACTTATTGTTACCTTATATGACTTGATGGTCTCTGAATTTTGGTTTCTTCCCAGTTTCGAAGGAGTCAAGTGATCAGACGATTCCGTCAAACATGTACCCGTGACAGTGAAGGTAAACCAAGTATGACTGACATCGAGCTTCTTTCGAATGACTTCCCTGAGAACTGGTTGGCGGATGTGGCAAACCATCTCAAAAATATTGGATGCACAGCACATCCAGATAGCCAGATGAGAGACTCGGTGAAGAGATTTGCGGACGTTCTGTGGTTTTGGTAGATTTTGGTACTGTTGCTGTAGCCCAAGATCTTGCTGAACCAGCTATATAATTGATAGGGCGGGTATCAGTTTTTCAAAAGATCATTGATGTTATATTGTGTGTTTCCCCCATTGATAGTCAGGGTTTTTCAATCCGAGGTTGACATTATACAGTTTTACATTAGTCATTTGCAGGGCCCAGCCTGGCCATACACTTGAACGAGGAGGGAAATGGCTACGTAGTTTTCTCATCAAAAAAATGAAACTTGCCTTAAAAATGTTTCGTGGTCCCATCTTGGCGATTCCCCATGGTGGGCTCCTTGGGGGTAGGCAGATATCCCCATCTTGTTGGCGATGATATTCCTTGTGTATCCCAATTCTTTCCCAATACCTTTCTTGATGGGTTATTCTAACAAAAAGCGGGTCAAAAACTGAACTACCCACTACCTTCATTGAGGATTGCATGGAATTGTCATCAGGTAGGAAATGCATGGAAATGCTGAAATGTGGTGCCCTCCCAGTTCTAAGTTGGTTAGTTTACCCCCATGAACAATAAATATATAATAGATATATGCATCATAAAGTGCAGCTATATGTTTTAGTTGCAGTTATGGGCCAATGGGGCAGCTGCCTCAGTGCCAGGACAGGTCTTGCCAGCTCTCTACTTGGCCAGTTGCGCCGAGAAGGGCAGCGAGCATCCCCTGGGTCAAGCCGTGGCCAGAGATGCCGAGAAGATGCTGCAGCAGTGGAGCACCGCCACTGAGGCCGGGAAGATGGGGATGGAAAAATGGGGAAGCAGAAAAGCTGGGGTGAAAACCAGCAGAAATGGGGTTTAAAGTGGTTTGATCATGTTGAAGTCATGATATGATTTTTGATTGACCAACAAAAAATAATAGGAACAGAGATCGATAGGTAGATGAGCGATCCCAGTCCACCAGAGAAACCCTGTCTCCATTTGTGGTGTCTGAAACTGGCGTTTTCTTCCCCATTTGTGGTAGTTTCAAGACAAACTAGCGTGTGTTTCTCCATGTTCTTGTGCAGTTGGAGGGGCTATTGATCGTATTATGATCCACATATCACCAGCTGACCGGCTGGTTCTACTGACCCCCTTCACAGCACATGTAGAACCAATCAATCAAACATTGGATCATTGGATCCTCGAACAACTGGGTTTTGTTCAGTTTGTTCACAGCATCTTTACAGGTACACACATGTTTTTGAGATTTTTGTTGGGCTCTTCATGACCCCATCTACAAGTAAGTGCAGGGCCCATCACCATTAGTTATATAGATTATTATAGATTTATATAGGAATATAGGATGATATTGGATATATTATGAATAGAACCTGGTGGTCATGGTGGGTCATGCGTTCATCATGGGTTTCCTGTCGCAGGTGTCTCCCATGTTGCTGGAGCCCGAGACCTTTCGCGCGTCCCCAGGCCGTGGCGTCGAGGCCACCGTGCTGTCACACCGGGTCTGCATCGGCACCGCGTCCTGGCTCCGGAGTGAGGGCGTGGACTTCGCGGAGGCCAAGGAGCTGCAGCACCTGGGAGTGGTGGTGGGAGTTGAAGAGAAAAACCATGGGAAAAACCATCGAAGAAACACCCAAACGTGGCAGACTCCTATTGTGGAGATATAGGATGGTATAGAGATGTGTATAGTTTATTTCAATAAATCATCATTTGTGTATACAGTGTATAAGTCCACTTGTATCCTGGGCCGTTTCAACCGACACGAACATCGGACCTTTCGGGCGGGATTCTATCACCTGACATCTGGAGCTTCAAGTTGAGAATTGGGATTGTAAGCCAACTTACAGACCATCCATGGGTTTCGTGCCCTTTGCTCCCTTGGATCAGCTTAACAGAGCCTTTTCCAAATGATTTGTCATCCAAAATGCGTTATTTAGATGTATTTAGATTCTATCGGTCAGAGATCTCTAAGAGTTTAAACTTTGTTTTGATCTTTTACGGTATAGCTATGTACAATTAACATCGTTATCCAGTTTTATATATACGTATGTAATCGCACATATAAATATATACATATATATATATATGTATATATATATATATATACATATATATATATATACATACATATAAATAACATACATATACATATATATATATATATATATATGTTATACATAGTTTATGTTCTCCGTTGTCACCACTTCCTTTCGTTGCCCCGTGGCCAAGGCACGCCTTGGAGGACGACGGCAAGACGGTGATCTTCGTGGCCATCGACCAGCGCCCGGTGCTGCTGCTGGCGCTGGCGGACACGGTGAAGTCGGAGGCCGCACAGAGCATCCGGGCGCTGCAGCGCATTGGCCCGCGAGGCCGGGGTGTCCTTTGTTGAACATGGACATATGGGATACATTGGGATTTGTAGATTTGTTTATATGGAATATATAGGATTATAATGGATTGTAGATCTTTTTTTGGGGGGTTGGTATGTTTTATATGTTTGAACATGGAAATATATATATATATATATGGGATATTCTGGGATAATGTGTGGGTAAACCAATATGCCATAAACCACCCATGACTGGGAATTGTTTATACCTATTTTGGTGATTTTGGTGATGGTTTATTATTGTTTTACCCACGTTACATTGGTATGTTTTATGGAATATAGGATTGTACAGTATTTTTTGGGGGAGGAGGGATGTCATTTGTTATATTATATATTTGATGGGATGACGAGTATATACTTATTTGGACAATTAGTGAGATGTAACACGCTATTTGACACATAGGCTTTACATTTGTTTACGGGGATATAATGGTGGTGTCCTCGGGATTTAGTGATGGTAAATAACCAGCAATGAAGATATGATCAACAGTGAGGAAGGAGAACATGGGCAAACTTTGATGGGCAGGGATTGAAACATCAAAGAAAGGCCGGTTAACCAACAATGTCTAATCTATATTTGGGATAACATATCTAATATTTGGTCATTGCTGCCCTACAAATCTAACATCTCAAAATTGTTACCCACTTCGGTGATGTCAGATTTTCCCACGACAAGTTGAGATTTTCCGTCTGGCTGTGTTAAAATATCAAAGGGCATAGTAAGATTGCATTTCAGTTGGGAATTGGCCGTATATGTCCATACATTCAATGTTTTTATATAAATTGCCAAAAACCGGCTGTCTTTCCATCCTCCCCCATTTCAACTACCGTTTAGAAGAAGCACCATCCGGGAAAAGAAAACCTGCATGGCTGAATGTTCAACCCCCAAATATTGTTAAACCAGGTGGGATTTGACCCACACCCAAACCGTGATGTTGGTTAAGTTATTATATATATATAATCAATTTTCGTCCATAGGACTTGCATGGACTTGCCATTTACAGTAAATTGGTTTGCCATGGTTGGGGATACTATGGAACTCAATTACAACGAACATGTTTGATGTGGAGAGGATTTGAACAAATGAAAAGACAAGCGACATGCGATTGCCATGGCAAATCATTGCATTTGTTCATGCAAGTTAGGCGGAGAAGGTCTGAGAACCATAGAAAGGATATGGGGGTGTTCCAAAAATTGCTCCAAATCATCCATTTTATTTTCGGATTTTCAATGAAATAAACAATCCAGCTATTGGGGATCCCCCATGTATGGAAACCCCCATCTGAAAAGATTTATGAGGCCACCCATGGAAAAAAAAACACCTTGAGCTCAGCCGAAAATCGGGGCCCAAAGCATCAAAGGATATCAAAGGAAAGAAACAAGCATTGAGAGATCTAAAACTGAGGACAATGGGGGTGGGTGAAACTTCAAAGGTGGAAAAACATATGAACGCATGTTTTTTTAAATTAGTGATGTCTGCAACGGAAGTTTCAATTTTCAATGCCAAGTGCCAAGCAAAATGCGGGTGAAGCACGAGAAACGGTAGATCCTGTCACTGAAAGCATGCCGGAAGACAAGACGCTACCAGTCACTGGATTGGTTCAATGGGAAAGCAAGCACCATAAACATGAAATCATCCATGAAAAACATATGGTTTCCAGTTTCCAGTAGACATTCGCATGGGAAACTCTGTTATAGACCTTCGTGGGCAGAGGTCTACATGCTCACGGGCGACAATCAGAGAACCGCCCACGCGGTGGCCCGACAGGTGGGTATCAAACCAGAGAATGTGGTGGCAGAGGTGGGCGATCAAAATGATGAAATTTTCAGGGTTTGAATGTTTCAATGTGGTGGTTTCCTAGAATAGGGCTACCCCCAAATCATCCATGTTAGTTGAATTTTCCATGAAATAAACCATCCCGGTATTGGGTACCCCATTTATGGAACCCCCCATATGTATGTTTTATGAAGTGATTCTTGATGAAATTCTGATGGTTGAAGATTATGGATTATTATGGTGTGCAGAGGATTTGAGTGATTCGAATCTGATGGTTGAAGAGTATGGTGCATTTGTGAGCCCAAAAACACAATTGAATGGTTTGATGGTGAGCTCAGACGTCTTGGAGTGTGATTGTTTTAGGTTTATGAGTGCCCTTTTTTCAGAAGTGCCCATGGTCTATATAAATTGATTGCTGGCACATGAAGGCCAAATGTGATCCAACTTAGGAAACTTGTGCATTCAAACGAGGTCCATGGCACAACTCCAAACTTAGGGGTCTCAAAGACGTCCGGTTGTTTGACTACAAGTCATTGCGAACCGGAAAGCGGAAGGGCAATAATCTCGACCCCCAGGTGTTGCCCTCGGGCAAATCCGCGAAAGTCAAGGAGTTGCAAAGTATCCCAGCTCCCAGCGTCTCCCGTCGTGGCCTTTGCAGCCTGCTGCGGAAGATTTGTTGCTTCCGGAGTCGAGAGCCTCTGTTGGATGGAGAAGTTCCTACTGAAGTCCATCGATTTGTGGCCATGGTGGGGGATGGAGTCAATGACGCTCCAGCACTTGCCCAGGCAAGGTTCAACGGAGGCTGAAGTCTTGTGCACTTCCAGTATAAACAAAGGATGGTGCTATCTCTTTGAGTCAACCCATGCAATAGGACCGGACTTGATTCTATCAAATCCAGGCTGGTTCAAACCAACCAGTGCAATGAAATAATGAATCGCCACCATTGGTTCGTTTTTGATTGTTTTTGCGTGGCGTGCATTGAACGTTTTTTTTCTTACACCTTTTAATCCTCCCAAAAAAAATGTCAAACATTGTAGAAAGTCAATCCAGATAAACGAATCCACATTCATGTTTTGAAATTACCCAACAGAAATATAGATTTACTCTGTGTCTTCACCATTTGCACATTCGGCAAAGATCCCTCATGAGGCAGACTTGGGGATCGCCATTGGAGCAGGTGCTGAGATCGCAATGGAAGCCGCTGATATGGTCCTGGTGCGCTCCCAGCTGTCGGATGTGGTGATTGCACTGCACCTCTCAAGCGCCATCTTCCATCGTATCCCGGCCTGACATGGAGATTATGGGCATGACTTTTTCACAAAATGTTGACCCATATTATATATATATTGTATAGACATGTATAGACTACTACCAGCTGATACTTTGTTTTTTTTTAACAATTTTACTCTGATGGTAAGATACATGCTTTCAACCATCTTCCTAAAGCAATCACAACCCATGATAATCCATTAAGGTATTCGCAAAGTTTCACACAGGAAACCTGATTGTTTGAGGTATTCAGGCTTCAACCATCATATCACCGTAGAGTTCCCCAACAAATCGCGTATCAATTGCAATCAATGATCATCAATCTATTTAACCATTGCTCAATATCATCATGCAGGTATTTGCCTCTCAGTTTCATACTTTAAAAATAAATATCAACATTGATTATATAATATAGTATTTTCTCCCACAAACCATCGAATTCACCTCAGCAAAGTCAAATAAGTCGCTATCCTGCGGCTATAGGTATTCAGCTCAACTTCCTCTTTTCCTTGGGCTACAATGCCATTGGCATTCCGCTGGCCGCCGGCCTCTTCTTTGCGCTCACCGGGCAACCCTTGGCCCCCTTCGTGTCCGGCGGCGCGATGGCCATGTCCTCGGTCTCCGTGGTCTTGTCGTCCTTGATGCTGCGCAACCTGGCCAAGGAGAATGGAGATATAATTGTTTGGATCTAAAAATATATAAATGGGATATAAGGATTATAGAAGGAAATATAAAAGGCTTATTTGCCTACTAATATGGTATAATTAATATGAACTAATATGGTATATAATATAATGGGATAGAACTGCATGTAAATGTAAATGGGTTATTAATGGGATTTGTACAGGAACCAACAGTATGATGTGATAATATTTTGGGGTTGTCCGAACATGGGGGCGTACGTAAATTTGTACTGCAGCATTTTTTGGATGGAAAATCACGATAATCCATGATCATCTAATGGATTCTGGGTATATATAGCCTTTGAATCAAAAACAAATACGACTATATGTTTCATGTGGTTTTGGGAAATATGACAATTCATTGACTGACCTCTTCAGTCATGGCTTAACTTCTCAACTGCCTGACATATTCTGGTCATTCTTGTTACTGTTTAGATCTGTTTAGCATATCATAGTAAGCTATACACACAAAAAGACATCAACATGTTCCTCCAGTTTTGCCGAGGTCGCTACAAAGCCCCATCCATCGTTGAACGGGAGCGTCCTGGGCTGCTGCAGCGGATTCTTCCCTCGCTTGGCGGATCCGACGCTTTGCTCAGGGAGCTGCAGGGAGAACGAGAGGCGCTGGAATCCGCGCGGCTCATGGTGCAAGGTGCGCGGGCAGTGGCCGGAACTGGGGAACTGTCCGTTTTTTTTTCGATAATTATAATTGAATGGGATATCATGGGGTATCAAAGGAACACTATATGATATGCAGTAGTTAAGTTGTTATGTTGGAAGATGTTGGAAGTATTGGATCATGACGTCCTATTGTCTTGCCGGAGGTTAGGATAGGATTTTGTTGTATATCATGGGATATGTAACCAAGAATGCGAGGGGTTGCCGGAAATTCGGTATTTACCACCAAAATGAGGGGTACAAAACTGTGGGAAAAGAATGGGATTGACTAACAAGATTCTCTGCAGTTAATTTGCTTCTTGCACGTGGATATAAAGTCAGGGATTTAACCGACCAACTTTGGTGGTATAAAGCCGATTAAACGCAATCCAATGTTTCTGATCGGAGACCCCTCAAACTCCCGTTTCCTCGAAATAAACGAGGGACATGAGTACATCCAACGACAGTGTTTTTACACAGTATTTTTTCCCGACCCGAACCGCTTCGTTAGTATGTCGTGATCCAACAATCATTATATATCATTATTATATGATTTTGTTCTGTACTCACTACTATTCACATGTTACGATATAATATATAATGATATAGATTTGTCATGTCCTTCCCCATGCAAAAAAGAGTCGGTGAAACATATCACCATCATGTTCTTGTAGGTTTTTGTTGAACATATAAACAAAATACCCTTTGGTAATTTAACATAGCTATTGAAAATCACCATTTTTAATGGGAAAATCCACTATAAATGGCCATTTTCAATAGCTACGTTAAATTACCAGAGGGTACATGGTTTTTGCACGTCTGATCATAAGCCCATCGCCTATCACTTCAATGTTTCACCTCTCCAATGGCCCATCCATGGCCCAAGTCCCAGTGTCATGTGACCCTGGCGGTGTTTTGGTGTTGCAAAGCCCTAAATGGTCAGCCTTTGGTTCTTTGAGAGAAGCTGATTTCAATAACTTGGATGATGATTTCACTTGGATGATAACTTGGGGTCAGTTTTCCGAAGCTCTCTACATTTTATTACTCAAGCATCCAAGATAGTGATTTGACTTACCTACCCGGCTGAAGAATGGTAGTCTCCCCAAAGATTGGCCAAACATTCTCCATCAGCCATTACAGACTTACAGTGAAGAAGGAGCCATCAAGATTACCCATCAACCCCACCACATATCTCGATTTCTGTTGGTCTCCCAATTTTTAGCTCATCTCTGATAAATCATGGTGGTTTCTCCCCCCCAAAAAAAGCTTTGAGACTTTCACATCACCATCATATGTGTGTGTATATGTGTCTGTGTGTTTGCTGATATCACAATCATTCATACTCCTTACCCATTACCGGGACCCTCACCACCATCAACCATTCTGAACCTGGGGTTTCCCCATATAACGCTACGTCACAGCATGTCACAGCGGGGTCTTGGATCCCCGGAAGGCAAGTCGATCACCTGCGGAGCCCTCTGGGGCACCCGTTGCAACTGTCGCGACGGTGCCTGCCCTTGCCGCAGATGTGACAAGACATCGCGGCCGGAGCGCCCCATGGAGGAACCGTAGAGTCCGCAGAGGTGATGGATGTGACACTGGGTATCCCCTCGAATAGATGGCTTGATACCCAATGTTCGGAAAATCCATGTTTAAGGCTTTGAAATGATGGCACATGATGGCACTGTCAAAGATTCATTTTCCTGAAATGTTTTGTACAGAAATAGAACTTGGTCACAGAATCAAGGCCAATTCACTCGAGCGCTACCGCCGGTTCAGGCGGAAGCTCAACAAGGGGCCGTTGTATATGTAAAGATACGCAACGTAATGCCCATTTCCCGGTTCCATTAATGTACAGAGGGGAATATGCAACGCAAACTGAAAGACAAACAGTCACAGTTGAGTTTAGTGTCCAAATGGCAAGTAAAAGTCCAGGAGCAGCTTAGTTCATGACAGCTCGGGATGTTTTCATTTACAAAGGCATGCGGAAACAAGGAGTTGGGTATGTTTCCAATTTTGAGTGCAGTGTACCGCCAAAAACCTTGGATGAAGACCGGAGGTACCCAATCCGTTGTTTGGTTCTGAGATCTTCCGAGGGATTTTTGCTTTTGACCCATGCATAGTGAGAAATACCAACAACGACTGTTAGTTGAGGACTACAGGTTTGAGTTTGAGGTGCCTTGGTTGTGTCAATCCATTGTGGTAGTCCCGCCCTCAGTGGCTTTGCAGATGACAGGTGAACAGCTTGGCTGATGCCTGCTGCGTGGCTGCGGGGCTGGAAAGCTCCATGGCCATGGCCACAGCAAATCCATAAATCCGTGCTTTGAAGTCCCACATCCATGGATTTCCTGTTTGAGCCGCCATCATGTGTGCATTGCTAAGGCATCAACAGCGACATCGTTGGTGCAACACACATTCAACGAGTTGAAAAGACGAGCGCAGCCATTTGGTAACATGTGGAAGGATCAGTCTAATGACAACATGAACGTGGTAAACCTAGGCCAACCCCCAATTGCATCCATGCTAAATTCCAGATAGATGTGGTATATAGGCGTTGCGACTGGTTTTTTTGTTTTATCATACGTTAACCATGTATGGATGAGATTGCCCAAAGAGGAAGCGCTGATGATCATGATGATCCCATGACCGGTCAAAAACAAAGCATCAAAACTATGGCAGCTGAGAATGGATGGCCGCCTTTCAATTCGATGATATACCATGATATATATTTATCTCCTGATTTATATACTGTCTTTTTCTAACCTGATGATTCTCCAGTCCGCGTCGCAAACAGCTTTTATTACCGTTGTTTGAAGCTGATGGTAGAGCCATGACTCCCAGAAAAAAATCCTTGCTGTGTTTGGAATGGTTCAAGGTAGAGCAGTTTGGTAGAGCAAACATATTGATGGAATGGTGGACATGCTTATATAAGGTGTTAAGACATTAATAAGTTTCACTTGTTTTGAAGGCATGAGTGCAGACACTGCAGACTCACTGTGGATGGTGATTCGCTGCTGTGGCAATCCTTACGGGGATGAAAACCAAATCAACGAACATATTATTTGCCAAAAAACATTGTTATCTACTGTACACTGGTTGCATATATCCGATTTGTGCATGCAGAACAAGACGCATAAGACGCTAAACAGGCATTCAGCATTCGCTGCAAAAATGCGACAGATGAGGGCAGAAGCTTCCCTCATGCGGCAGGCTTTTGTGAGCCGCCGGCGAAGACGGAAGGCCTTTCAATCTTGGAATGATTCGTCAGTGAATCAGGGGTTTCCTACATTTCCCATAGTTCCCCATGTGGCGAGATAGCAGTGGTCTTAAAACAAAAAAACTCACCGGGAATGAGGCTCAGAAAGTGAAACGGCCTTATGAAGGGCTGATTTCTCAAATGTAGTGAATATCATTTGCCCATGCGTTTGTGTGTGTGTGTGTCTTCAATCAAGATTTTACACCTGCCCAGTCATGTTTCCACATTGTTTGTTGTACTCGTAAAACACATTTCTGTTGTTAGCATCGAAAAAATGATGTTTCCCATTGCCATCTAGAGGGTAAAAGAATGCCCCTTTTTCAGACACACCCAATATACTGGTACCAGTTGACGTCAGTTGTTCGGATGGCTTGAGACCAAGCCTTTAGCTACCTCAAACAACTCAGCCAAGACATGATGGTTGCTATTTACTGGGAGGCCTTGGGCCCCGGATCCAGATTCCTTGGTGTGGACCTGAAAGTAGAGCATAGCGTACTGCCATTTCATAGGAAGAACATTGTGAGTTTGTTTCCTTACATGTTCGGACAGTTCCAAGAGATCCATCGAATTTCATAGGATAATGATAAGCCAAAGCCATCCCAGCCTGTCCGTTGCGACGTTGACAAAATCGATCATATGCCTCTAGTTCTCACACTTGACGAAGCTGCAGCCAGGTCCCTCAGCTTCGCTGCCGTCTCGGACGGACCCGCTTGGCCAAAAAAGATGGTCACCAAAATGAGTCCCAACGGCTTCCAACAAATATGGAGGTTTCAATGAATTTCAATACATGGCACAATTTCATTGGAGATTCCCATAGGTTTCAATACTCAATAATACTAAATATAGATAAATATCTAGTCCGTTTCGCCCTGATTTTTGTTGGGTACCCCCCATGTTAGGAAACCCCCATATCTTCCACGGTTTCTGTATGGACATCCATGTTATTAGAGAATCCCATGAGATGTTCGATGTCAACGACTGTGTGAAGATGAAGTATGCCCCAACAAAAATCTGGCAATTTTAATATGGTACTGTAGGAGTTCAATTAATTGGGTGATATTGGGTGCACAATGCAAGTGTATATAATAACGATTTAACCGATAGAGTTACAGAATTGATAATGATATAGTTTATATAAGCAGATCCTGTATACATGTGTATGTACATGTGCAACCAAGAAGCAAACATGTTATTTATTTGCGCCACTCCTTCATTGACACTTGGCCGTCGTTAGATGTCGTTG
>Ga0126342_10003704_pt1 | contig 25512 bp, 18 predicted proteins | sample Cyp1metagenome_FD_92528 | JGI IMG/M metagenome (GOLD analysis project Ga0126342, IMG submission 92528) | Coral microbial communities from Lord Howe Island, Old Settlement Bay, Australia - Cyphastrea 1 metagenome | ecosystem: Host-associated > Invertebrates > Cnidaria > Coral ... | reverse complement strand
GGAACAAACAAAGAACACAAATGAAAACAAGTGCTGAAAATACAACCGAACGACCGAACCCCCCGAACGACCCCCGAACGACCCCCCGAACGACCCCCGATTCACGAGTCGTCAAACGCAGGACCCAAGGCCATCATTGACCACAACATGAAGTGCGCAACTCCCTGCGCCACCGCACCCCTTCTTCATCCCGAACCATCAAGTAAAGAAGATGAGCCTCCCTCCCATCCAAAAGAGGTATGTAAGAGGAATGACCAAAGGGACGTTTCCCCCATGTAAGCCAAATATGCTGGAACAATCGCTACGACTCCCCTGAAGAGCTTCGCCCAATGGTATGGTTTCAAAAGTAAAGAATCGCTACGACTTTGACCTTTGACTGTATAGGGTCCCCCGAAAGCCCATGGATTATCATCATTTACCCACTGAAATTGCTGTTTCAAGGATATCCCTCTTTTCAAACGCACCCAAATACCTAGGTTCTAGACATCACATTATCACCCAGTCAATATCCCATAATGTCCCCATTATTGTTAAATGTCCCCATTTTTTGGGTGGACTAAATCCCAGTCAATATCCCATACCCTCTGGTAATTCAACATAGCTATGGAAATTTAAAATTTCCCAGATGGTTCTACCTATTAAAAATGGTGGTTTTCAGAACCTTCCTAGATTACCAGAGGGACCATTTGCAGACCCAGCTGAACCAATCCACCCGCAGTCCTGCCATGACTCGGAGATGTCCTAAGGGATGTTAACATCAAGACTTGAGATCATTGACTGCAAGACGCTGAAATACCCCCACAAAAAATTCACAGCGATACACGAGAATGCACATCAACTAATCATCAACTAAGATACTGAAGATCTATGCACAAGGCACCACATACTGAATGTAATGAATCAGTGAACATCATTGTAATTTAGTGTCCTCACACTGCCTCGTAACAAAATGAATCAGACTAGGTCGGCATATTGCTACAATTGTCTGCAGCTGGTGTAAGCTCTGAACTAAAGTTAATGGTTGAGCTATGTTGACTTTACCCTCAAAAATTCTGGTTGTTTGGGAGCACCTGGGATAATATGTGCAATGAATTATTTCGTCACAGGCTCACAGAGGTAAACAAAAACTACAGTTGATGGAAGTGAGTGTGAATCCCCCAAGCTTCACTGGGCTTATCTCAACCTTTGGAACCCCTACATCATCCAAAAACCCATGGTAGTCCCACATGTTGAAACACACGTGGGTATGATAGATTCTGATAGATGTTCCTTTTCCTAACTCTATACAGTTTTGTTCCTCCTTATTCAATGGGAAGATTTGGAGATTAAAAGCCATGGTAATAGTTGTGTATTAACGGCGGATTTACCCCTCAAGTTATGACCATTAAACCATGGAGAACGCATGTGACCAGCTACAAATACGGCTCGATATATCCAAGAAAACCCGTGCTTCTGATCCTAGAAAACAAACCGTGCTTGGGTTTGTCCAAAAATGGTGTACACCCCAGAATTACAATTTGAGAGGGGAAACTGCTAGTTCAACCATGGATTTCAGGGTACCCCCATTTGTAGACATCCCCTTATGCCCAAATTGGGTATAAATCCCCATCCAAAAAAAACCGCTTAAACTACAACAATATCCACTTTGTCTGAAAAAATATCCCCATCATATCCTCAAGTAAACAACATTAATAGCTAATTATGGAAAATGGCATAGACGATAGAAATAGATGATTTACTTATGAAAAATAGTGATTACGTATGATTACATGTGATTACCATAAAAATCACTGCGTATAAATTCATAAGTAAATCATCTATCAAAAATGAATTTTCCCCATGACATCTACCCAGTTGACCATTCCCCAAGACCCCATCTGCCTCCTCTTGTATCTCCTCAAGTCGTCGGGTGAGATCTCGCAGCATCGGAAGAAAGGAGGCCTCTGCACGTAAAAACAGGCGACCGAGGCGACGAAGAGTGGTCAACGGAGACAGTAAGAACAAAATGGGACGTTAAAGGAATCTATGGGACTTTCATTGAATGGCATGAAACTTTAATGGAATTGAATGAAACTTTGACGGGGTTTATATATAACGGGGATTGAACCAACAGCAACTGTGGATTCCACATGATTTAACCAATGAATAACGTATATGGGTTTGTCAGCAAGAGAACACAGTCATCTGGTAGAATGAATATCTACCACTTGTCTACGAATGTTAGTAGATGTGTAAAAATATATGTGCTAGGATCAAGTCAAGTTACATATGATAACGTAACGGTATATGGTTTATGGTCATCCATCCCATTCCATGGGCACCCAAACATAGTGGGCACATAGATCCCTATGAGAATGCATTGATGGCCATCCCCCAATATGGGTTGATCCAATCCAACTCTTGACCCTGGCATTCCTATGTAACATAGAAAATACACCTTCCTTTTCTTGACAAGCAGCAACTTGCTAGCAAAAAATAACAAGTTAAGTGTACCCCCATCCCAGAAAGTACGAGGTCTAAAGATAGGGGACGAATCAAAACCCTGTACCCCTGTTTTCCACATCAAAATATTGTGAATTTATGAATGCCCATCCGCTAAAAATTATATTTGTGGGTATTGATGCACAGCCATATTAGGAAGTATACAGCATAATCCGCATCTTGTTACTGTGGCTTATTTTCTTAGTGGGAACAACACACAAATGATTACTTGGTATATAATGTGGTAATGTATGGTATCATTTATCGCTATGGTTGATGATAATAATGATCAGTATGGCCCAAGATAAGCCCAGGAAATTCAGGGAGTCGCCAGGTTTACAGAATTTACACTGCTGTCATTGGTTGCCGTCGATCTATATCTTTGCAGTTGAAAGTCCACCTTTATTGGAAGTTCCCCATCTTGCATTGGGTATATATATATACACAGTATATATATATATATACATACATTTTGAGCCCTATGTTTTCATATGGGGCTTTGCTCAAATGGGGAATCTGCAGAATCGATAAGTTGTATATAATGGGAAATCCATCTATAAATGGATGAATTGGGGCTACCTCCATTTTAGGAATCCCCATATGTTTTTTTTTCCGGCAAATAAAGTGCCCAGCTTGAATCATCTCGAGCAAAACCGATCAGCCAAACCCACAGAGAGGGGGAGAAAAACATTGTTCACTCTCTTCCGAGTTTGTCTGAACATGGGGTACGCGTAAATGCACTGGTGAATGAAATAGTTTTCCAATTTTCAACGGCCGTATTCGGAGGATATTCCATTTTTAGACGCACCCATATCACGAAATTGGGTATTTCATGTTACATACATATTTGTATCCGTTTGGGCCCCCTAGATAGCCAACTTGGTTTATAACTCCAATAATTAGGGTTTATGGTAGTGATAACTGTAGTTAATGGGCTTCATAAACCAACACACAAAACTGGGGGTGCCTCACCTTGTACAGTACCTTCTGGCCCAGTTAGTTCCAATTGACTATATAACAAATTTAAATGATATATTCCATGAAATATTCCAAACTATTCCATATTATATGGAATAAGTATAGATTTATATAGTGATATACATTTCCTTCTATATATATATATATTCCCAAATGGACCATTTCAGTGTTGAAACCCCTGGTGGCTTGGACCATTTTGAAAACCCTGGCATTCGTATGAAAAATTCCATCATATAACTAAGCTGGTTGGTGGTTTTAACCATCTTGAAAAATATTGGTCAATGGGAAGGATTATCCCATATATTATGGAAAATAAAAAAATGTTTGAAACCACCAACCAGTATATAATCAGTTTGAATGATATATTCCACAAAACATTCAATGATATGATCATATCATATCCCTCGTTATTACTCTCTGGTAACGGTAAATTTACAGTTCGACCCTGAAAATAAGCCATTTTCAGTGGTTTAACTAATCTCCTAACCCCGATGACTGCCAGGGTCGTCATGTTAATTTACTGAAGGGTAAGGAATACTAAATATATATATATATATCTATCTATCTATCTGTCTATCTATCTATCTATCTATCTAAGGAATATTATATATATAATATGGGGTTTTAACATGGGGTCCTGCAAAAAATTGTGGGGCCTTCTCCCTCTAAAATAATATGCATTAGTAACAATCATTAACACATACAGTAACATTTGTACAATAATAATCATCATCATTAACATATTGAAAAATCTAAAAATAACAATTAACCAACACAGATTATAAAAACTGGATCAAAAATACTACCATAGGTCATCCCGTATTTAACAGTCATTAAAGTCCCATATTCTTCGAGCGGCTCCCTCTGCAGTGGCGACGATCTCCTGGCACGACTCCTCGACCTGGAGTCACTGTATCGCTGGAAACCATTTGAAACTAATATCTTTCCGGCTAAATTATAACATGTCACTAACCTGAATTAAGGCCATTTGGGGATGATTTCCCTTAATTCCAGTGAGGGAGAACAGTGAGATCGTTATAATTTACCCAGATCTTTGGTTTGTATCTTTGGATATCTTTGGTGTATTTGCTTAATAACATTTGGATTATGATACAATATGGGCTTGGATATATGTGGTTTATAAGATTTGGATGTGGTTGGATATACAAAATATTTGGATACATGATGATACATGTTGTTTATAACAAATTAACAATCATGGATATGTTGGATTGATTTATCAATGTGGTTTATATGTGGTTTGAATGTGGTTTATAATAATTGAACAATTAAACAACGATACGTTGGATAGGTTTATATTAGTCTATAATAGTTTTAACAATAAGGATACGTTGGATGGGTGTGTAATTGATACTACTTACAGTAAATTACGGCCTGGCCTGAACATACTTTTTGAGACTTATGTCATCACCATGAAAAACAATTAATCGTAGCCAGTCATAGACCAACTTGGCAATCTATGGGACACCACCTTTTAAAGGATACTAACCATCTGCGACAACCCAATTTATAAGCAGACTACCCCTACTTACCCTGCTTAGGAAAAATGGGATTGAAACTACTCATTCAGTGCGATGATTTGTTTAGATGATCATCCCACTTAGCAACTAATTAACAGTAACTGGGGTTATAACCCACTTATTTATGTGTGGGATGCCCCCCGAATTGGGAGACTTACTAACAAGGGATTAGCCAGTTAGCCAGTCATGCTAAGTAGGATGATCCTCCAAGTACCAAGTAGGCCACCCTCTGGGGATTTGGGGGGTTAGAGAACACTGAACCCCCAAAAAAGGGGCAAACATAACGACAAATACTGTAGGGACCCCCAAAAAGGACAGCAAAACGGCTCACTATTTCGAAACAATGACTTTTGGAACAAGATTTCTGGGCGTTTCAGGATGGTAATGAAGATCAAGAAACTAATTTCAAGCCAAACCAATTCGGCCAGTGATGATTTTCCCACACTGAGCCAAGTGCACCAAAACCATGGGACACAGCCCAAAAATCTATTGGGTGGACTGGCTGATATCTATATAAGCTGGGATGCATATTCACATCCTTACGTGTACATCTTATTACTAAACACGTTTACGTGTACATCTCATTACCCATTTGCGGGTTTCCAAGAGTTGTTGTGGGACTCCCTAATATGGTCTGTTTGTCTTAATTCTGCTTCTAATCTTACTGGTGCTTAGTAGGGAATGGATGGGAATGGGGGAATGGGATTATTATTACTAGTGATTATGGATCATTCCCTCATTCCCTGCTAAGCACCAGTAGGTCATCGCCCAACCACCCAAAAAATACATTTCTCACTGAAGGTTGCTGGGGACGATGGTTCACAAGTTCACACCCCGACACTGGTCAAATGCCCCATTGGAACCATACCGGGATATCCATGGCCAAGCATCCCTCTTTAGCACTGCACGTTCTGCATGGGTGGCAAACATATGCAAAAATCATATCACAAATATCATTGGATGAGAAATGATGAGAATGAAGTGTATATGTACAAATGAAAATAAATACATGTATACATATATATATATATAAACAGATTGGACATATAATTTAACAAACATCTAATCCTCTACATATACGCATGGAATAAAAACATGCAATGAATATATTTATATACACACTGTTCCATACTAGTACATATTATCACGATATACATACCATGTATAAGATTGCATATATATATGCATATAAATATATGCAATCACATATGTATATATATATACACACACCTTTCAATTTATGTACCATGTAAATAATCACATACTATCACATACAAATATATACAAAAATTACAAAGAGCCGGTCTAAATGGCGATAGATGACGCCATATGACGCCCCTGGCCACGCCTCTTGTTTGATGCGGTGCCAGTTCTTTGCCTTCTGCAAGGGGGCCAGATTGGATGCGCCCGATGGCTGTAGAGCCTTGGTGATGGCCGGGCGGCCATTGATGGCGGTTGGGGATATAAACCATCAAAGGGGTTATGCAGTGATCTTACATATATATATATGTATTCAATGCTGTATTATGTAAATATCGATTTTCTTATATTATACTATATTATATTATACTATATTATATTATACTATATTATATTATATTATATACTATATTATATTAAATTATATTATATATATTAAATTATATTATATTTTATTTTATTATATTATATTAAATTATATTATATATATCATACTATATTTATTTTACATATTATGTATACAATATGTATTACATATACTACAAATATTTATATTGTGTATGATAAGTAATATATTGTCTATAAAATATTTACATAATCATACTGCCCACATCTGGTTGTTTGCCAGTCGGAATTACGTGTTGGTTGAGTTAGTCAGAAGGAGGTTCGACGCTTGGAATTGGCTGGACGCTTGCTTGGGAATAGTTATTGTTCGGTTTTGGCCATTATTTTGAGGAGCAAAACAACTAATCGAAACAGCCCCCAACGAAAACTGGTTCGTCTGAAACCAACAAAAAATTGACATATTGTTCAAACATCATTTTTTCCCAATGCTTCCGATATATCAGAGGGAAAGCATCCAATTTTGATTCATACCCAAATCTTACCATAGGCCCGAGCAGCAAATGCCGTCGCGGACAAAAGCTCTGTCAGTTGTTCTTCCTCTGGGGCTTCCAGGCCTTGGGACTCATACAAACTGGGCCCCCAGATAGTTCAGTTGGTGTTTGGTTGGATTAGCTAGGATTTATCCATATTTATGGTATATAACACTCTATCGTGTATATATATATGTTTTTTTTTTTAATATGTTGATTTATTTACTTATTTATTGTATGTATACAAAATGAATATGTATATACAGTATGTATGTATAATAATTATAAATATATATATATATATATATATATTGTGTATGTATATAGTGTATATTTGTATATATATATATATATATCAAAAACAAATATAGTAAGTATATATAAATAATATATGTATATGTATATATATATATGTAAATAGAATATATGTATATGTATATGTATATATATATATAGCAAATATATATATAGTAGTATAGACATATATATATATATAGTAGTATAGACATATATATATATAACAAATAAACAGTATATTTATATTTTAAATATAAAGATATAAAGTATATATAAATATAGTAAATATCTATAGCATATGTTAGTGTACATATATATTAGTATCGTACAGGATTTATGCGTATGTATCGTGCATATACATATATTAGTGTGAATATATTATTCTAAAAATTTAATTCAATAAAATGCTCAATATCTAGAAGAAATTAACATATATATATATATACTTGTTGGACCCATGTGAAACATAAACAACATTTAGCACACTGTTAATAAAGAAAATATATCTATAAATAAAATCTTCAATATGCAAAATATTGAAAAGAGTAAAGGCATAAGCAACATAAATAAACATATTCCCTTAGGTAATATATGTAAAATATGAAACTAAACCAAAATAACAAAAACAGTCATTAGGTATACATGTAATTTGATGAAAGAAATAAGAAGGTATATAATATAGATATAATGAAAAATATATACATCCAGTAGGAAGAAGTTAAATAATATATTGAGTAACTATATCATTACACCACAAAGAAGATATAATACTTAAGTATAAATATTTCTTGATATACACGCATTTAAAATTAAAACTATATGTTTTAAACAGTGTTTTCAGTAATATATATATACATATGTATTTAGAAATAGATATACATTGCTAAATACAAGAAATATACATTACATGAAAAATATAAATATATATATATTAAAAAAAAAGCAAAAACATTTAGCTTAAATGCAGTGTACTAAATACATTGTATTGGAAGAAAACGCAGTGTATTCAAAGAAATGAGAAAATGTAAAAAATAACAAAGAATATACAAAACCACGGATAATATCAATAAAGTACGGGTAAAAAAAGATATGTATATATAAATATGTTATAAATATATGATACATAGATATCTAATATATCAATGTATGATATATAAATATTTGATATATATATATATATATATGATACATATGATATTCACATATATATTTACACAATATATATGATAAATAAACAATGGTGTATACATAATTATACATACAAATTTGTATAGATGTATCTATATATGAAAAAAGTATATGGTATATATATATATATATACATATGACATTTACATATATCGTATAAATATACATGTATGTGTATATGATATTAAAAAAAGATATATATATATATATATATGACATTTATACATATATATATATATATGCATATATATCATATATATATAATGTAGATAGATAGATTTATATATATATACATTACATAAAATGGTTCACCCCCAGGATAGTAAGAGTGACCACAAGCCAGGGGCACAAAATGAGCACCAGCCAAATGCAGAAAATAGGGCCTAATCTGGCGACGTGATATGGAGAAATTCTTACACCAAATCAAAAAGTGGATCAAGTAGGCTAGTAGGCACCACGGAATATCTGAATCATCAAATAGTTGCAAAAATGCTTCGTGAGAATCAGAAGGCATCAAGCTGCAGAGCTGTCTGTTTCTCCTTTCTCAGATCTGGTTGCTGCAGATTTGTGAGGATCTGGCCAACTTTTGACCAACGGTAGCAGCTACCAACACCACAATAGCAACCAACAACGGCCACGACCGCGACCGCAACCACAACCACAACCACAACCACAACCACAACCACAACAACGTCATCATCAACAACAACAACAACAACACCAACACCAGCACCAACACCAACACCAACACCAACAACAACAAACAACGACAACAACAACAACAACAGCAACAACAACAACAAGAACAAGAACAAGAACAAGAACAAGAACAACAACAACAACAACAACAACAACGACAACGACAACACCAACACCAACACCAACACCAACAACAACAACAACAACAACAACAACAACAACAACAACAACCACAACAACAACCACAACAACAACAACCACAACCACAACCACAACAACAACAACAACAACAACAAAAACAACAACACAACAACACAACAACAACAACAACAACAACAACAACAACAACAACAACAACCAACAACAACAACAACAACAACAGCAACAACAACCGCCACCATCGCCACCGCCACCTGGGGCTGGGGAGCAGCCTGGCAGAGATTTCCGTTTGCAAGGGCAAGGATTCTGTATTTCAACCCCACCATATGCCCGTGCCCGTGTGCCCAGACCCCCAGAAACCCAGAAAAGCCCGACCAACTTCGTAAGGGATCTTCAAGTCCGGTTTGGGATCGTCAAAATCTAAGAAATCCATCTGAGGACTCTCTTGCTACGAGCAAGGGGTCGCCAGCTACAGAAACCTGCTCATCCACCGCGGAGAGGCCGCTTAGTTTTATTTAGTGTGGTAAACCCAATATGAACCAATCCCAAGGTCAACCATAAAATAAGATGTCCTAACCAACATCATCCAATGCCGGACTTCGGCTGGCGTGCCAACAAACCAGCTACAACTACAACCCAAGTACAACCAGGCCATGTCGCATAATGAGGTTTTTGACCCGTTTAAGAATATGGGGACATTGAGCACAATTTGAGCACCAGCTGAACACAAAAATGAAAAAAGAACGAATCCAAAAACTCAGCCCCAGCCCGCCCAGCACCAGCACCAGCCCCGGCTCCAGCCCCAGCCCATAGCAACCCCGGAAACGGGCATTGAACTTCCCAAGGGCTCGAAGAAAAGTAGCAGCAGGCACCGCCACACACATCATAGTAGCCAGTGCTCGCCAAATCTTTTAAACTGCGAGTATTGACGCCACTGGATAGAAAAGAATGCGGAGTCGCAAGCATAAAATGCGAAGCTCTGTGTGTGGCAAGCCCGAGAATACAAGGGAAGTGCACGGCGGGGATACCAGGGATAGACTCGATGTGCCCATCTGTTTTGAAATGGAGATACCCCGTCGACTGATGTAGCTTGCACACAAAAAAAAAACCGGGGGAAACCAATGGGGCAAACATGCGGCAAGCAGTGCAATGTGGTTTCTTGATAGCCAGCAAGATCGCTCTGCGAGCGATTTTGCAGAAAGGTCGTCCACGTACTGCCAAAAACAGATCTGGCACTGGAATGGTTGGTTTTGGGTTGCATCTGCCATTCAAGGAGCCACATCTTGGAGGTTCAATCGCTTCGACTTCCGATATTATGATACCACACGGATCACACAACACAGTGCCAAACCACTGATAGTGTCAACATGCGTCAGCATGCGTCAACCATCACAAGTCGCCACCCCAGACTTCGTGCAGATACGCGCAGCTGGCCATATCAAGAAAAGCCGGCATGCTCAAGAATGAACCTTATCAACTCAACTCTTCCAACTGGCATCATAATCATAGCGGCACTTGACCCGGCACTTCAACATGCCTGGCTACTGCTGTCGTAATATAATCGTACACACGTGATCTTCAACCCTGACCCGCGACCATCTTCCAATCCATGCCTACTGTGGTTCAGGTTCAAGCCCTGGTTTTTTTGGTGGCAAAACTACCACCTTAAGGCACGGCAGCAGCGAACAACACAAACTTGTGCTCAGCTTTAAACTGCTGACCTTTGTTCAGATGTGATGCTCCTTCTTCTGAGGAACTGACAGTCAAGCACAAATGCATTTTGACCTGGGAATGACCAAGCACTCGAAATACATCCATGGCATCATTCGGAAAGAACTTGATGCAAAGAACAAACGATGACAGGTAAGAAGCTCCTCCACTCACCGTTTGAAGTCCTTTCACGTCACACACTACACATGATTGAAACGATGTTTTGCCAAACAAAACACTAGGCATGTGGCCTCACACGGCAAGAAGTTGCACAATTGCAGCTCGGCATGATTGACTGGCTCAATTGACTGCCTGATGCTGCTGCCTTTTCTGTGCCACGCCAGGACTTGACTGACTGCGCTTCAAAAATCCTCTGTGGCGAGATCTATTTATGTCGATCACAGGACCCCAAGCTTGTGGAATCATCATTGATGCTAATACAGTAGAAGTTACTTTGATTTTTCTAAAAATTACATCAGGCTACAGTGATTCCACCGTTTTCCACCATCCTAGTGGAATGATTCCACCTTTTCACCAATGATTCCACCATTTCAACTTTCTACCACCGGCTGGGACCCACTCTCAACTTCTTCAAGGACGGTGAACTTCCCGATCCACGTTGAATTTAGCAGCCGATGCCTGCAGCACAAATCACTGATTGATATTAGGCCAGACATGATCATGACGACGCCGGGCCCTTCTTAAACGGAAAGGGGTACTTGCAAGAATGTCACTCTGTCACACGATGTGTCACAAAGTCTCTCAGTTGAAACACGTCCTGTCCCATGTTCCCGTTCAAACTGGGGATCACCTTCCAGTTCCTTCCATTGATCGGGAGCTGGATTCTGATGCCTGGGCATGCCTGACATCAGGCAACAGCAAAGAACAGAAGTCTAATATATAACAGAAACAGGTCAAATTTTCTCTGTCAACTGCAGTGTATGTTACTTTCACGTGGTTTCATATCATTCACACTCTGGTGCAGTAGACCTTTTCGGCATGAGTAAGTAAACATATTTCAAAACCTGTGCGAAGTGTTAAGGCTTTGCAATCAATAACAAATCAAAGCCCTGCCTGATTTAAGAAGCGCAGGGTTTCATCAATGTTTTTGCCCTGCGACTTGCACCAACGCGTCCACTTTTGGGCATTTGTTCGATTCATGTGAGACACTTTTGCAAATGTGTTGTTGGTTGACAATCTACATACAGCAGACATGTTTGCACCATTGACTGGCAAAAAAGCCAAGGCCCGCACTTCAACATGGGTGGGCTCCCAGCCTCATGATCTCATCCATGGTCACCTTTCGTCCTCCGTCACACCTGGGATCGATCGAAAAAAATCAAAAAGGAAATGGCTGGACAACATTGCCGCACTTCAGCACTTGACACGTGAAATATATGAGGGTGATGATAACATAGTCAAAAATTCAACCGTTTATTATGTACTATTAGAATGAACTAATTACTGTTCATGCGCTGCAGACTCAATGCAGGGCTCGGGGAAGGGCACCTTCAGCGAAAGAATTCGAAGGAGCTTCTTTGTCCTAGGCTTTTCTCTGATCGAAACTGGATCTGGATGGGTCGACTGAAAAGAATCTTACGCATTGTTTTTTCATTCCGTTGTTCGCTCGGCTGGTGCTCAAATTGTTCTCAGCTGGTGCTCAGCTGCTCGAACTGTGCTCAGCTGGTGCTCAAATTATGTTCAGCTGGTGCTCAAATTGTGCTCAGCTGGTGCTCAATTGTGCTCAGCTGGTGCTTATATTGTGTTCTAATTGTGCTCAGCTGGTGCTCAATTGTGCTCAGCTGGCAAATTGTACTCAGCTGGTGCGCAAATTGTGCTCGGCTGGTGCCAAAATTGTGCTCAGCTGGTGCTCAAATATTAACGTGTATATATATATATGTTTTACAGATGTGATAATACAATACAATATAACATAACATAACAAAACATAACATAATATTATTGAAACATTTATATAATATCAAATAATATATAATCTAAAATAATATAATGTAATATAATACAATAAAATATATAATACAATAAAATACAGTACAATCTAATATAATATAATATAATACATTTAATAAAATATAATAAAATAATATATCATATATATAATATAATATATATAATATAATATAACATAACATAATATAATATCATAATATAATACATAAAATAATATAAAATAACATACTATAATAATATAAAATAATATATATATATATAAAAACAATATAATAATGTAATTTAATAAAACACAATATATTATATAAACTCATAGAATAATATAAAATAATATAACATAATATAATATATTATTAAACATAATTATATATTACAAAATTAATATAGTATAATGTAACTCAATATCATATAATATAATAATGTAATGTAATGCAATATAGTAAGAATATAAGAATATTATGTCATATATGATATATATATATAGTATTTATATATTATTTGATAGATATATTGATATTGTTTCTGATAGCTATAGCTATATAATTGGGATGTATAAATCAACAAACATAACTGAGGGGGGCCTTTACCTTTCGGAAGTTTAATAGTTTGCCCTGGACCCCGTGGCCCATTGAGTTCCAATCAAACATGGTAACTTGTCCATAGTTAATATAGTTAGCAGCTAACTAAATTATCAGAAGGAAACTGAATAAACATGCAGCAGAGTTGCCCCCAAACATGTGTCCATATTTTAAGATTGCCTTGAGATTCCATTTTTTTGTTAGATGAGTTCCTGGGGGCCAATGGTGCGGATTAGAGAATCAAAGTTCATACCCCCAACTCCTGATTTGTTGCTCATCGCGCTGAAGATGCACATGAACTTCGTAAGTGCAACGATTAATTGCTCTCAAACTCCTTAAGTTATAACATTTTAAAACTGGAATACGGAATACTAAAGCATTTTACGTGTATATATATGATATGTTTGCAGTTCCACATCAATGCGCCACTTTGCTCACAGTTGTGCTCGCCATTTACCTTGGTTGTTGAAGCCCCTTTGTAAGAAAGGAAAAAGGCTGCCTTTCTTCGAGTGACCCCACCAACTGTTGGCATATGAGCTCCTGTCAAAATCCTTTAGGTCTCAGTAGTTGCTACTTTCGTGCACTCCTCCGACAAAAAACTTTTGCAATACTAAAATGGTCTTCAACCAGTTTGACCGTGACTCATATATTGACATTTGTATGTGACATATTATATCGCATTTTCTCTGGCATATGCTCTGACATGGACATTCCATCTGACATCTTGTCTGGCATAGTGACATAGTGTTCGGGTCCGCCAGGGCCCAGGAGAGCTGGCGAGCTCGCGATAGAGTGGCGGTGTAGAGGAGGCTGGCGAGGAAGCTGGCGATGACGTTGGCTATGAGCTTGGCAACTTGGCAAGGAGGAGAGGAAGGAGGAGAGGAGGAAGAGAAAGAGGAGGAAAGACAAGCTTACATCAAATCTAGAGACCCTCACCTGGCAAGTGGGTCAAAAAAAAACAATCAGCCAAAAACACCAAAAAACATCCAACAGTCAGAAGATCTGCAGGAGATTCTTTCAAGCCACCAGATTTGTCACCACGTTTTCGTTGGATCATCCTATCATCATCCCACCACTGGGCCATCCAAACACAGCAAGGCCAGCGGGCGCCAGATGCGCTCCAGCCAGAGCTGTGCCCAGTGTTGGGCATTGGAACTTTTTTGTTGGACACCTGCAGTGCCAAATATCTGCGTCCACTGCCACGGTGTTTGTAGTCTGTTTCTTTAAAGGGAAGGTGAATTATAGTTCATTGATCTATCTTTTTTTGGGGGGGATGATTCTCAAGTATACCGTATACCATATAGGTGATCATGGGTGATCTTGGATCATCCAGTTGTTTCATCAGTCTCCAACCTGAAAGGTGATACTGAATCCCAAATCAATCCATTGCATGCAAGTCAGTCTGTCAGCTTGCCCTTCAGAGTATTCAGCTCGTAAATGTTTGGGTATTGCTTCTCAAATGGACCCACTCTTCTTGTCATGTTGAATTACACCATTATCATCATTATATGAGCCATCCAAATTTGGAGGTTACATGATGTTACATGATTCTGGGCCAATCCCCTATTCCCGAATCATTGTCAACAAATGTCAACAGGTAGAGAGAGAGAGAGAGAGAGACTACATGAAACCGTGGTATTTACCATGACCCAATTTGGGGATGTCCCCCTCGAATGAAAAGGCTGAACGGTTTCAAATGAAACTGACCCAAATCATGGGGCTGCGCACAAGAGGCTGCCAACTGTTGACAAACCAAGCGCAAAAGCCGAGGCAAATGAACTGCCCGCTGCTGTACACCTCTGCCACACAAGGGGACACCGCTTGTCTGATTTCCAAGGGGCACCGGAAGCATTCCTCAATCGATATGCATTGATGCTGATGTACTCTCAAATATGTGTACTTGTAAATACTATGTCTGAATATATATATATATATATAAATATATGTATTCTGTTCGGCCTCATTTTACAAATTCCCAAACCAATCCAAATCAAAAATGAGCCCATGGCAGGCTTGTTCCCCCCATTTCCAAAGCATCATAAAGCCAGGCTTCGTTCGGCCAGGGCCATGGTCCCAATATGTGTTCCAATCCCCTACATCCACCATTTCTGGGAAGTGTAAAACATACGAATGGAAGGGATTACTCTCAAATACTCTATCATTAACTTTCTGACTAAATTATCAAAGTAATGATAGTAATTACATGTCATTACTAAATTATATAATACTCTATTTGGCTAAATTATTAAAGTGATTCACCACAGGGGGATTCTCCCTTCGTCCTAACAATCATTCGCAGTGACTTCGCAGCGAGGTTTGCTGATCAGCATGACCATTTTGTCTTTCTACCCGTTTGTCCGCGAAAAAACGAGAAAACAAGTATGTTCTCATATCCATGTTGACTCTTACTTCCAATGGATTACATTCCATCAGTTTCCTCATCATTTTCACATCATTTTCAAATCATTTTCACATTATGTTCCCCATGAAAATTGCCACAACTTGCTGATTTACCCGTTGGTCCTACACCTCGTGGACTGCCGGAAATCTGCGACCCTAAGCGCCACAGGTCCTGCTGGGAAATCCCCGAACTAAATGGAGGTATAGCTGGGAAAAACATAAATGGCTATGGGCTAAAACACTAGACTTTTGTTTAGGGCTACTTGGAGGGTCTAGGTTGATATTGTTCGATGGGTTTAGTCATGGGTGTTGACCCTCTAGATTCAATGTGAAACCCATACAGAGGGCCATATGAGGAGAATCAGCTTCCGAATTCAATGTTTTGGGATCCATCTTGAATTTAGGGTGAACGACGATTTTGGACTATCTTCCTATTAATCTAAGCAGGGATGGATAAACACATAAAATGGTAGCACATTCATCTTGATACTTAGGGATGGCTCAAACACGGGCTACGTATTGGACCCACAAAAGCCATCCAAGTTCGTTCGTGAATCATCTTGAGCAAGCATATATGGGTTTGTCCAAATACTTGAAAACCCCAAAGCCCCAAAATCCCATTGTTTAAAACCTCGCCCACCCCACTCAAACAAAAGAAAAACCAGGATGACTAGTTGATGACTAGTTGATGACTAGTTGATGACTAGTTGATGACTAGGTATATCATGGTGTATCGATCATTTTCAGATCCACATTCGTCCACTCGGCGAAACTCCGGCAGCTGTCCGTGCTCAGCAACAGCTGCATGGCTGAGCTCAAGCGAGTGGCATGGGGCAGAGATGCCCTCCCCAAGCAGCCTGGTGGGCCCGCAATGGGGAAATGGAAGCGGACACCCGCCAGGAATGCAAAGCATTTCCTTGGGAAACCAAGGGAAACCAAGGGTTGTTCATATCATTCCATATCTATGAGGCTTGTCACAGGCTTGTCAATATGAACCAGAAACAAACAAAATATGGATTATCCCTTGGATACATTTGGATACCAGATGTTGGAAACGTGGAAATCCACATGGCGGATCTAACATCCCCTGCTTTGCTAGGGATCTTATTCGCCCAAGCAAGCAGCAATCCCAAGTCATGCAGCGGTTGGTTCGGGGCCATGAGCACTTCATGGTCGGTTGCGATCCGTGGTTTGATCGAATCCACTTGATGGTGTTCCAAATGCATCTTCATCTTTAAACACGCCTTGCAGATATGGTTCATGCTGAGCATACAATAAAAAAACTGCATCCATAAAAATGGATGTTGAATAATTTTCAAAATAGCATCAAGAACATTACCATGACCCCCATCCCCTTGATCTTTACCATGAATCCCATCCCGACACCGCCAGAGTTTCTGCTTCCAAGATACCAAACATACATAGGAGGCGCCCGCGAAAAGCTGCCTGAAAAATACGCGGATGGTATGGGTATCGAATACACACAGAGATGGTATAGCTTTGGAAATTATTATGTTTTACATGCTCTAAAAATGCTGCTGATTCTTCATGTTTACTGAAATTGAATTGCTTCCACTTCCATGATTGTTTCAAATAGAGCAGTCCCTGCCAATCTATGGCGGACCCTTCTTTCTGGTCCAACGAGGGCACAAGGAGGAAAACAGCACAACGTCTACTTGAGCAACCGCCAAGAAGAATATATGCTGCGTCCGAATCAATCATCCCTGATGCGAAATAAGTTGCGACCAACACAAAAGAGCACAAACATCAAATATTCTGACCACCCGCCTGCATAGCTGCCTGCATGGGGCAAAGTCAACTGCAGAACACCAGGTATCTCACAAGCAAAACTATGCAAAACATTGTAAAACTACTATTAAAGCGAAGTGCCTGGTACCGGTACCCCAACGAACACTTCTGAACGGCGTGGAGGGTCTGATAAACAGACCACCAAATCACTGAAGGAAAAAGTCCATGGAATGCCAGTAGTGTATACGCAAAGAAGACCCTTATTAATGAGGGAAAGTCTAGTCAGTATAGGAGATTCATGGAACATCACCATACTGTATCTCTCATGCAGTGTATGTGTATATATATATACAGTATAAATTTAAATAATATATATATATGTCTGTATATATATGTATACCCCTTTGACTGGCAGCAACATTGTCCTTGTACTGCTCCGGGCGACCTCCATGTTGACTTCTGCTTGGTTTTTCAGGTCCGGCGTTGTGGAAGCAGGGTGCCGAAATGCCTCGCAGTGGCTGCAGGTCTCGATGCTTGACGCCAAGTCACTTTGATGTTTCAGTTCCAATCGTTAAAAAAGACTATTTCACGATACCATAGGATACAAGCGATTGTTTTGTTTTTGTTTATTTAAAACAAACATATGAATAATATATATATATACAATTATAATTATATGGCTGACTGAGAACAAGTATCCCAATAATAATTAAAAAATAATAGTATGAAAAATGTTCAGTGGATTTGTGAGATAATCATAACATGTAATAACTACAAGCCTAAAAGAAAATAATAGCAACTTTTTAGAATTGGAACTTGTTTTTGTTTCCTATCTTTGAGGGGAGTTGCTGTACAAGGAACTAATTTATCTTGGTCCTGTTGAACCTCAAAGCTACGATTTAAATATTTAATTATGTTAACTAATCTTCATTTCAAGTACTGTAGTCCCCCAAAGATATTCCAGATAATTCAGATATAAGCTACGGGACAAAAGCCTGGTACCTAGTAACCCCCTATAAATAGCTATTAAATTGATGTTCATCTCACTAACATTGATACTAGGTTTTGTTAGGTTTTGACCCAGCCCCATATAACGTTAAGTCTTTTCCAAAGATATTTCACGCATTTCACGTATTTCACGTGGGTAAAACTGTTATCATTTTTACCATCCTCCAGTCATCACCATAGATTTATAAGTGGCATAAACTTACCGTTCCCAGTCATGGGTGGTTTACTCTCAGCTTCACCAGTTGGAACCACACCAGCCACGCCTCCAACATCAGCCAAGCCAAGAACCAGCTGGCATCTAGCTCCGTCTGAAGCCAAACCGTGATCGAAGTCAAGAAATGGTGATTTAATATTCAAACATGGCGAGCAATCATGAAATATGGTGATTTAAGCATGGCATTGGCCACTTAAGGACGAAAGATCGTGGTTTAATCGTCAAAGATAGTGATATCATGAGGATACAATGGGAGATATAGTGGGCATAGTGGGTGATCATTCAGATGGCGGGCCGGCAATATCCGATGAAAATAGAAGTTTGAATGTGAAATATCTTTGAATGAGGATGTTGAATTGCCAAATGTCACTTTCCCCATCAAAATGTCTTCATGTTCCCAATTCAAGTTATATAATTGAACTTGCTATTCTGATGGCTCTTCATCATGTGTCCATCATCGAAATACCATCTGGGAAACAACATGTGGAAACATATGATAAACTATATTATATATATATGTGGATCCCTGTGGTCATCCACCATCTTGAGGTCCAAATACATGACATTGATGGCTTTAAATGGCTTTAAAGGATAACACATTCAGGGATATTCACTCACGAGTGCCACTTCAAAAAACATTTACCTGTTTCCTGAAATGATGCAACTTGTGGTGGTTGAGGCACCCATCTCAAAACATCTGGTCTGCTAGGGCTCTCCCACGAGGAAAGGACAAGACATGTACTGCCGAAAAATAAAACTGTCACAAAACAAACCAAAGAAGTGTATATCGGAGCTTCAGAGACATTGAGGGACTCATTGTAGGGTGCTTGGTTTCAAGAAGGCCTTGCGTTGCTAGTGACATCAATGGGAATCAGCGATCAATGAACAAATTGGCAACCAGCCTGGCAAGACCAAATCAGCTTATATATATATATATATATTCCAATTGCAGGCCAATTATGTTGTTTCGTTATAGAAGTGAAACACGGTTTTCATTATATATTCTAAACCCTAGTGTGGATTGATTCTGGTTGTTTGTAGAGAGAAGGATTTCCACCATTGATTGCACTTGTGCCATTTGTCCCAATAAAACATGATAGTACAATCCCCCAACTACAACTGTCATCACTGGGTTAATCCCATCCCTCAATACTAGTTATATCCCCTTTGAAACCGTGGTTTTGCCATTGGATCAGCGACCCATATGGAGGCTAGGAAAACTGCTAGAGATATGTGGGATATTATGTATATCACTACATCATTATCGACCATACGTTTAAAATATATATGTTAAATACTTTTATATAATCTGCTTGTCTATGCATTGTGAATTATCGAGCAACAGTCGATTATATCGGATTGACCATTCTAAACCATGGTTAAGCCTCGGGTAGTCAAACGCAGCAAAAAAAACACTATAGATATTGATAGATGATATGAATTTATAGGGATTCTCCGTTGTCATGTTTGAATACCAGAGGGTAAACCTCATATTTCTCAGCTGAAACGCATGTTTCTTGCCTCTGCGTCCCACTGGCCATACAATAAGATGGTGATCAAACGCTCCGCCAAACACCTGCCGCACGGACCTGGTTGGGATGGAAAATGTTCAAGAACCATCAGCTTTAGGGATTCCAAATCAGGAAATATCCCAAACGTACCCCCCCCCATTTGGAAGTTGTATGGTTTTTACATGTTTTTACCCATCCGATCATCTTAAGTACAACACATGGGATCATCTTCCCCCACGGTTTGGTTTACATTGATATCATTGATCCCAAGAAACGTATCTTAACAAATTCTAAAATCCGATAAACGTATCTTAACATGTTAATAACATACATGTAACATCTCCATACATCTCCCCAAAAAACAGAGATGTTCTCCCAGAGTTTCCACCATTTTTCCACCATGAAAAAACGGTGGCACCTCTGCACCTCGGATGGGCCGCCCCCGCCCAGCGGGCCGCCCAGCACCTGCCGCAGCGCCGCAAAGGCGCTCAACGCGGCGCCGGGCGGAAGCTGATCACCTCGGGGCGCTATAGATTTTGGGAGTTGGAAATTTGCCGATACCTGGAATAATCATAGTATATAATATATTCCAATATGATCATAGTATATATAGTATGATACCTGGAATATAGCACATATATATATATATATAGTATGATCATATATAGTTAAGTATATAATATAGCATATATAAATATATATATATATAGTATGATCATATAGTTATGAAAAGTTATGTATTGTGTTAAAATGTATTTACAATGAGAGGTATCGGTTATATGTATCTGTATATATATATATAATACGAATATGGTCACATACATGTGGATGGATTGATAGATAAGGGATGATAAGGGTATGGTCATTGTCTTTATTTTGAGAGTGACTTGACTCTACTTGCCCCGGGCCCCGGGCCGATGCTGCCAGTTGTGATTCACAACCCTGAACAAAACAAAACAATCATCTGTCTGTCAGCCAGTGAGGCTATGTGGCAAATCCCATGATATCCATGAACAATACCCGATTCACCCTCTCAGAAGAACATTAATTTAAAACAACCTCCCTCAGACAGGGGTTGATTGTTGAGTTTACCACATAATAAAGAATCGTGGACGTATTAGGAAGGTATGTATATATTGGGGTTATAGGGGTTTCAAAAAAGATAGAACATCTCATCCCTTGCGTTTTCATACTGGGGACCCCCAAAAAATACCCCAATCAATGGCTCAGGACGATTGCATGATGCGACAATTCCACAAGAAACATGGTTCTATTTTTTGGGGGGAAGATAATGCCACCATATGCCACCCACATGTGTGAATCTTCTCTTGGGACAGACCCCCTCAGCCATGCACCGTACAGCAACAAGACGTCCAGGAGAAAGAGACCGCAGGTTTTGGTCATGGCCTATGGCGCCCAGTTCACCGTTCCAGTTGGGCAACGACTGAGTTAGTCCAGTTATACCTGGCTTTGTGACCTACTAACTGGGGTGAACGACGAGTAGGAAATTCTTCACGTGTTTAAGTGCTTGGGAATAATCCAAGACTTATATGAGTAGACAAAACTAGGTGAGACTATGACTATGTTTAAGAGTTGTTCTCGCAGCCAAGTGGTTTTAAAGTGTTTTATTTTACGGAAAATGTGCTTTCAAAATTCTGTGTTTCTCTTTTGTTCATCATTTTTTATCACAAAGAAAACACAACATAGCAAAAAAAAGTGTTTTGAGAGTGTTTTGGGCTGGTTCCTTTCATTTTCCCTTTGTTTTTGCTGATTGTTGAACGGAAAAGAACAGAAACCGAAAGGAAATTGAAGGACAATCAAAGGAACATGAAGGAAATAAACGAAAACAGCTACTACAGTAAAACACTATTTTTCCATAGGTTTCCAATATTTTTCAGTATGGTTTCGTAATTTTGGCACTTTTGTTTTCGCATGTTTTCAGCATTGGTTAACGAACAATTTTTGAAAAACACTATTTGAACTCACTCTTTCTATAGAACCTCAAAAACAATTCAGTCACCACAGTCCCTGGCTCAGCAACAACTCTTACAACTATGTGGACATAAATATGTGACACATAATTTCTCGCGGTTTCTTTGATTTTCTTTGAAGATGATCCGCCCGATGCAACAGGGTGATGTTTAAACAGAGTGATTTTGAAGTGAAACATGTCAACACTTCTGGCAACTGGCTGGTCTTATTCAGGAACTGGAGGATCCATCCATTTCTTGGGGAAAGTGGTAAAAGTGTGGCGCCTGCCCAACTGATGGACTTCAACCTCTTCAAAATAAGCTTGGGAAATCCTGGGAAACAAAGTCGAAAAGCCATTTTGTGGGACGCTTATAGATTGTGTAGCAGCCTTGATGTTCCACCAAGGTCGGTCAACAGAGTTGATCATGTCCTTTGTCCTTTCCAATAGGTTCAAGGGAAGCCCTGGCCGAATGTGATATGCGGGCCAATCCCCAAAGCAGGACGTCCAGAAGGAATATCACCATCTTTGCCACGCGTTTAGTCACTAGTCTAGCTTGAATTCAAACTTATTGAGGTTTATTTCCATGCCTTGTCTTGAGAATAGATCTCCATGTTTGTTTCCTTCCCTCACTTCCCTTCCTTCATCTTCCAGCAGCGATCCCTTCCTTCATCTTCCGCTTCCCGCACCTCATCCTTCCTGTCACTTTTCATCAACTCCAAGAAGAAGGTCCAATGCTTCACGGCCTCCGGGGTTCAAAACTCTGCCGGTTCTCCCAGGTCGACAGGTGGATGTTGAAAGCAACTGTTCCATGTGATTCCCAAAATCCCCTGAAGCTGGAAGATTTGCATGGTGAGCAGTCCCTCGTGGTCATTCAAAAGAAGCCCAGGACGGGGTGCTCCAAGCTTCTTTTGCACTGACTTCAGATACAGAGCGCGACAGAGAGAGAAAGGCAAAAAGAGACAAAAAGGGATGCGAGCTTGATCTGTAATTGGAACCCTTGAAGATTGCTTGAGCGTTTTTGATTGACCTCTTCAAAACTTGAAAAACTGGTGTGCTGGACCGTCAAGTTGCCGACACGAATCGACCTGTTCCACGTCCATTTTCAGATGGAAAGTTTCCGAAAATGAGGCACCACACGGAAAGGGAGTGGAAAGGGCTGATTTGGGCCTTATTCACCTATGGGTTGGGAACCTCTCGGAAGTGCTTGGTATGGGAAAGCCATTGGTTTCATCAAGTTTGGATGATTTGGGGGTCCGATTTTTGGTTGAAACCACAGGTTGAAAGTTGAAACCGGCCTCTTCGCAACTACTTGAGCTATACAGCGCCAAACACCTGTCACCAGCGAGCGGGTCCATGATCAAAACAATATGAGGGTTGGTCCAACCACCAGCAAAGGCATTCCAAACAGATTGGGTATGAGGTATGAGAGAGACACTGAGTAGGGATCCCCAAGATATCTGGATGCTCACTTGACATTCTGTGGTCGAGCTTGGTCATGAATCGTCTTCAAATGTCAAATCCTCAAATCCCTATACATAGAATCTATCAAAGGATGGAAAACAGTAACCTTCCATGAAATTCCTACAAATCACACGATTCAGATTCTACTTGGTGAGGGTTACTTCATGCAGGCCCCCAGTCGCAGTCGCTTGGGCGTTTTGCTGTGGCCCTCTTTGGCGGCTCGGGATAGCAGCACCGAATCCCAGACTGGCGTCCAAAACCATCCCAGGACAAGCGGGCGGAAGGATACATCCGAAATATTCCGAATCATCTTTCTGAAAGACTACAGATGGAATCAAGTGTCACTTGATTCAGTGGATAAGTTTGATGAATCAGTCAAACGTATTCAAGTGTCACATGTAGCCGTCTTCCATGGACTATGTGCCAGTGATCCCTTTGATCTTGGTTTCCAGTCACGTTCTCCGGCTGCCGACAAAAGAACAGCTGCAGACTGCGCTTCGCAACGGCGCCAGCGGAGTTTTCTCGTCCGACGGCGGCAGCGCGGCTCGCCAACTGAAATTACGTCTGTACAGCTAGTGGAACGATCAGAAGTGGAATAGAAAATCCTACACCAGCGAAAAAAAAAATGTTTTGAACCAATGAATGAATAATGGATACAGCATTACATCTGGAAAATGGAAGTACTTCTGCCTGTCTGTTCAGATCCTGATCCATCAATGTGGGTTGTGAACTACGGATGCCGAAATCATTAAGGACAACTCATGTTTCAACCCTGTCATCGATCTGGATTTCCGAAGACCAGTTCCACCGTGGCGAATTTGCGAGGCCTGTCGCTATAGCCGCTATAGGGCCTCTAAACTGACCAAACCTGATCCATCTGCAGCACCAGGACTTTTGGCTCCGCATCAGGTGACTTGAAGCAGCCCTGGGCGGGGAGGCTGCGAAACACGATACGTCACGATCTCTTGAAGGAACCAGTCATTGGTTTAGAAACATGATAATGTGGTAAACCCAATAGTAAACCATCTCCGAATGATAGCTTTATTGGGTTTTCCACAATAGGAAACCCTGGTTTTTAAGCCCGAAAAGGCCGGGGTGTCCTGTAGATTTTCACAAAACCTCTGGAAACCAGTGAGGCATAGGAGGTTTAGCTTCAGCCAGAGACCAATTCGCTGTAGGAATTCACCCCAAAAGATCCAAAAAGTTCCGTCATTTGGGAATGATTCCTGTAAGTAAATCCTCACCCATAACCATATATTCTTCGGTGACGTCGGGGTAACGTCGCTGTAATTCGGCTTGGACCTTGTCGTGGTAGGAGATCCAAGCCGCAACCCTTGCCCTCTTGAGCAGTGTCAGCGAAAAAATGCGGAATTCTGTGTTTTTGTTTATTTATACATCCCTATAGCTCCATGTCAGCAAATATATCTAACATCCATATGTGGGCACCAGAAGCTAACATTGCAATGTCGATCCCTGAAGCCTACATTCGTCTTTTTTATCGGAATCGGGATGGAATCGGG
>Ga0126342_10003703_pt1 | contig 25512 bp, 23 predicted proteins | sample Cyp1metagenome_FD_92528 | JGI IMG/M metagenome (GOLD analysis project Ga0126342, IMG submission 92528) | Coral microbial communities from Lord Howe Island, Old Settlement Bay, Australia - Cyphastrea 1 metagenome | ecosystem: Host-associated > Invertebrates > Cnidaria > Coral ... | reverse complement strand
GGAGAGGGAGAGGGAGATAGATAGGATAGGATAGGATAGGATAGGATAGGATAGGATAGGATAGGACAGGATAGGATAGGATAGGACAGGACAGGACAGGACAGGACAGGACAGGACAGGGTAGGGTAGGGTAGGGTAGGGTAGGGTAGGATAGGATAGGATAGGTAGATAGATAGATATCAAGTGCATTCAAGGGCAACACTTACTGCAACATTCTAAGGTTCACACACCCGCACTCTGCGATGTGGCAATCGTCCCCTCCGAGCACAAAGCGTTCAGCCACGAGGAGGCGAACATAAGATCAATGAGAAAGAGAAGAACTCTCCACGGGGTTTTCATTGTAGTCACTGGATTGGTTTAAGGGAAATTGAACAGGACACCCCTATATTTTATATGTGATGGGGAAACCATAGTGTCCCGTAGATTTTCCCTTCAACCAATCCAGCGATGTAGTAATTCAAAAAAAATAGAAGAGTAATTCACTAGAATTATATATACTGTATACATATATATATATATATATATTGTCGCAGGCTTCTAGTAAAATATAGTAAAATCTATCTTCTTGGGGTTGCCAAAAAAGTGATGGCCTCCTATACAAATGGGGTTGCGGTCGCCACAACTCCGATGAAGTCCTAGGAAAACACCCAGTTATGAGTCACGGTAGCAGGCTGGACGGTGGTTTGGCTCAAAAGTTGGGTCAAGCAGTTAATCCACCCACAACTTCCGTCATCCTAAGCAACAAACCATCCAAGTTTGGAGGTTATATATGTGTATACACATAGCGAATTGGTTCTCCCATGTGTTGCTAACATTTGCTAACCCAGTAATTGGTGCACTTCTTGGAGGTGAGCCATCACCTTGCGAGGCTTCGGCGTCCCCAGCCTGCGGCCAGGCGCGTCGGGTGCCACAGCGCCGGCAAAACTGCACGTCGCGGCTGAAGGGGTTGCCACAGGACCAGCACACCTGGAGACGAAGGCGTCTGGAAAAGCCACCTGGAGGGGTTTTGTTGTGTTTGGTCGATATCAATATGGGGTGTGCCATCTGCTTCGCAGCAATTTTCGTGTGGAAAATGAGGTTCAAAACCCATGGATTGTGGGGTGCAAGGAGCAGATTGACTTCATGAGACATGGGATATCCGTTAATCTCCAGTACGAAACACGCATGGAGCCCAGTTGCGCCCCCACATCTTCTGAGGTTTAGTATCGCCCATTTGGGGCAACAATGGTCTTGATAACCACTGAAGGAAGAGTCACAACTGGGTTTGAGGTAAGACATGGTCCCAACATGTTCCAATTCATCTTCACGACAAAATCGCCCCTGGGCCACAATCATCCCCAAGAAACTATCTACCACACAATCCCCTAGAATGACATGTAGGAAACCCAATGATAAACCATCCCAAAATTAGAAGTTTAGCATAATAGTTGGATTTGTATGGATTTGTTGGGTTGGGGTTTTGCATGGTTTTAGCAGATTACAGTAACCATGATTGATCCACCTGTGGTTTTTTCACCTGCTCGGTGACCTTGGGATCCTTTGCTTTCTGCTTCGCAGGCACAACAGGCTTGGCCCGGGCCAGTTTCATCTTCCTCGGTGCATTTCTGGGACGGGATGAGGCTCCCCAACTCCAGTGATGGGCGGGAGCTGGGTAACTACCCAGTCGACATGTCCGGTAACTTGGAGTTCACTTAGGTTGGCTGACAATCACATTTACAAAGTAGTAGGGGCCATTATGGTTGGCTGACAATATGTTACGATATGAACCCGGTGGACCAACAGTTATATATGGAGGCTATACCCGATCAGCCTTTTCCAGTTCACCCAGGGGTTCCCGTTGTATACCTCTCTCGGAGTTTCCTGAAATTTTCCCCACCGGTACTTCTGGGATGGCAAGAATGATGAGGGCGCAACTGTGTAACCAGTCAAAACGAGTGGAAACGCATACTCAAGAAGCCAAGCTCTGACTCATTGGAGTATCAATCATGCTATGTAGATGATAGATGTATGTAACCAACAAGAATCGATATTGGCTTTCGTGGAAACGGGAAACCAGTGTGTCAGTGACGGTGTGATGGTTCCACATTCACATCTGGGATCATCTGGAAATGGGCGGATAGTTGGAGAAGGCTCCTAAGGAAAAAAGGACGTGTCACAAACCAGGATTCTGGATAGTAATTCAATGTAAGTCACCATGCTGCAATCAGACATAATCACCAGATCCCAATGGTGTCGCGGGGTGAATCTTCCCACTGCGCCACAGCGTCTCTGCGATATGAGAAGCCAAAGGTGGCACCTGAGCCGCGCTTTGCATGCATAGCGGCTTTGATGGGGATCTCCAACGTGGGTATTGGTACTGGGGTACTCAAAAAAAGGTGCTTATATTACTCAAAATATTACTCAAAATATTTTTATGTATAATAATACTCAAATATGGTCAAAACTGGGGTACTCAAGGTAATATCATGTGCACATGACTGCCCTCTAGTTCTTACTGTAACAGAGCCATATAGAGCCATACAAAATCACGAATGTTCATGAGAATCACCCTATCTATCATCTATAAATGGGCCATGGCTCCCATAGCAACGTTTTCCCGGAAAAAAAGAGGCTAAATCCCAGCGGGTCTTAAGGTTTGACCCATGGTGGGTCTATTTCCCATAACTGGTGTGATGGAAATGTTACAGGAGATCCCTATATTATATATATATATATATGGGGTTGATGTTATGGGACCCAAGGGGATTAACTAGTAAATTTATCTTCTGGTTATTTGGGCTCAAACCTATGGTTTCCGTTTTGTTTCCAGCTTCAATCAATCCATTGAGTATTATTTGTTTGGTTTAGTGTGTGAACTTCTTCGCTATCTCAAATTTAGCCGGATAAATGGCTATAATTCACAAACCTGAAATAGGCAATGTTGGGACAATTCCCCCTATAAAGCCGTCAGAAGTTGCGCAGCTTAATCCCTCAATTCCTGTGGCTAAATCCATGTTTTTGCTGGGTTGGCAGTTTGATCTACATCTTTGATGGTTGGAAAATCTGAATCATGTTAAATCTAGATTGTACATGATTGATGGCTAAATCACTTGAATCATATTACAATGTTACCCTCTGAAAAAAGTAACATGGCTATGGAAAATCACAAAAAAAAACACTAAATCCTCAAGAAACGGGTCATCGTCATTCATTAGCCATCGCGCGTACTTTGAGTATAAATCCCCTATGGTTTTCGTCATTTCCCCTGAAAATGCCACCGTCCTCAGGGGCCAGGCCAGTTCATCCTGCAAGCCATGCTCTGCACAAAATTGCACCGCCAAGGAATGCGCCTCGCTGGCAAGGCCAGCCATGGCCGGCAGCGGGCCGGAAAATCCAACGAAGAAACGGTTGAGAAAAACTACCGGAGTCCATGGCTCTTACCTGTTGTAATTTTTTGTGGGCGTTCCTGCGACATGACGACTTCATCCAAATTTGTTCAAAAAAAACTCTGTTTTGTTTTTTGGCGGGGTATGGATTTCAATCAGATTCCCCAAAGTTGGCAAAATGTTGGTCATCGTGGTGTGTTTTTCATTGGGTTTACCACCTTTATACAATACCGAAATGGGGGGTGTACAAAACCAACCATTGGGAATATGTTCTGCGTATAATGGGATCTGTGCCCTACAATATGATATTGTGTTTTTTTGTTGGCAGAAATGGGCCAGTGCGCCGGCATACCCAAAGTTATGGCAATTTTAATGGGGAAACTGATGATCAATCATGAGCTTTTGGGACACCCTGCTAGTTTCATACACAACCCCACTAATAACATCAAATAACAGATAACAATTGGGGGTTGTTATTTGAATAAGTGGTTATTTGATTTCATACCATGATGTAAATGATCATCAAATAACATCAAATAACCACTTTCCCGGTCACTTGCGTCCCAACTTGGATTGAACGAATCGCAGCAGTTGGATCGTCACCAACAACCCACCGCTCTGACGGCTCCAACCCTGTGGTTTCATCAGCGACTTTGTTGGAGATGAGGTGTACCTTTCAAGGTTATAAAAAAGACTATTCCATACTATTCCATCTATTAACATTCCCATCAATATCCCTTTGTCCCATTAATTGTGCATTAAATTCAGTTTATCTACTGGGTTTAACCCATATCAACCGGTTCTTAACCCATATTAAGCCATACTTTCAGCCATGCTAAGCCACCATTTTTCATGTCCGCTAATCACCGAGAACCGTGGTTTTTTTCGAGTCACGTCATCGCCCTCGTGCACCAGGATCACGGGCGCTTCACCTGGGATCGGGGGGGTTATGATGGTTAATGATGGTTACTATTTTTTGTAGATGATTAATGATGATTAATGATGATTAATGATGATTAATGATGGTTTATGATGGTTAATGATGGTTACCCTCTGGTTATGACTAACATAGCCATGGTATAGATGGCCCATTTATAGATGATTTTCCCAGCTAGAAACCTCCATTTATTTTTGGGATTTTCCATGGCTATGTTAAATAACCAGATGGTTACTATTTTTTGTGGTTAGTAATGGTTGAAAAATGGTAGAAAATAGCCGCTTTAATGATGGTAGTGATGATGGTTAATATAGTTTATGATGGTTTTTGTGGTTAACAATTTTTGCATTTAATGATAGTTACCACATTCATGGTAACCATTGTAATGGTCATTTTTAACAATATGATCGGTAATGATGGTTAATGATGGCTATTGAAAATGACCATTTATAGTTGATGTACCCAGCTAGAAAATGGTGGTTAAATGGTAAGAAATACCCATTAACATAGTGACTATTTGTGTGGTTAATGGTGATGAATGTCTCATATTTTTTCATGATAGTGTTTTTGAAATTATGTTTAATAATGGTGATGGAAATTGTTGATGTTCATGGAACATATTATGTAATAAGTTAATAATATAATAGTATGTAAAATCACTATATTTTACATAGCTATGGAAATATATATTTAATAGGAACGTAAAATAATTGTTGATGGAATATATCCTCTGTAAATGTGCCATTTTCTGTAGCTATGTTAGATTATCAGAGGGTATCATCTATTCAAATCAGATTCCAATATAAGTGATAATAGATGAATAGATGCGGAATGGGGCTTGTTGGCGGAATGTTGATGGAATGTCGCTTTTCTGATTTGAATTATCAATGCGATAATCACTATTTATTGTTGGATATCTTAACTGGCTGATCTGGTTGGCTGAATATCCCACTAATCATTGCTGGCAGCCAAAGTCGACATGAGAAGTCTTGGTGGCGGGTATTGCTGTGATTGCTGGTTCGTACTCTGAATTGCCGGCTGGCATTGGCTAACATCCCGTTATTGTAGTCAATAAACATCCATTAACCAGCTATTTTGCGGTACCTAGAGTCCCGGCGTTTTGACTCATAGGCAAATCATCATCAGAAGTCCCGGTTTTCTCGGGGGATACCGAAACTCGGAGTTGAACTACCACATGTTCGCCCCACAATGCCCGATGGCCTTTGGACATGGAGATTGCACGTTGCTAAACTCCCAAGAAAGGTGGGTCAATGGGTCTGAAATTCTTCGAAGCTGGGGGAATATTTTTGAAACGATAAACATCGATAAACCACCATTTTCCACTGTCTTTGATGAGCAAATATGAGGGAAAAAAACCTTTTCATCGAGGGCAGGGGGCCACCCAGGCGGCGAAGATGTGACTCCACGACTCCACAAGGCCGAAAGTTCCCAAGTCCAAAAGCTAGAGCACCCAAACTTGTGCAACTTTGGTGGAAGAACTCAGCTGACTCTATCTTCTTCTCCAAAAAAAATAACTTTTGCCAAGCGACTCTGAGATTTCTTCGGCCGACTTCCGACGGACTGAGCCTACCGAGGGCCATCCCTGGCGCCATGACCTCTTATGCTATGTACAAACCCATTCAGTGTTTTACACGTTGCACATAGCTGCTGCACGTCTTAGGTGTCTCACACTCGGCCAAACGTAGCGCAGCACTGAGCTATGCCATTCTGACCAAAATATATTGTCATATTAGAAATGAGGAGTCTGACGGTGGCACAAAGATCGAAACCCCCGAGAATAATTTTTCATGAAAGGAAAATGTCCAAGAAACAAGACAAGGATCAACCTGTCTGATCAACTATTTAAAAAATCACCACAATGCCTTAGCGGATCTCAAGGTGTTGGATGCATTCAGCGCCCCGTCCCGATGCAGCCATGCCTTCCCTCAAAGATTATTATGATGATATCCATATGCATATATATATATTATATATATGTGTGTGTGTACCGGTGATTCATTCAAGGATTACCATGATTATTTGTATATGCCCACTAATACCGGTGATGTTGCATAGTTATGTTAAATTTCCTCAGGGTATCATTCAGCATCTGTTCATCAGCGCTGGCGCTCGCCTCTGCATCCGAGGAGCTCTCCGCATTTCCCTGGGTGAAACGCAAAGGGCTGCAGGTAGGGTCGGGAAGCTGCTGAAGGTCGGTGAAGATGGATACCCTATAGGCCCTATAGGGGAAAAAAATGGTAAACTAACATAGATCTGAAAACTTGCCCATTTATGGATGAACTACCTATTAAAATGCGGATCTTCCACATCTATGTTAGTTTGTCCCAGGGTAAAACTCGTTTTCCCTCTTGAAAGGAATCGTGCAATGGAAAGTCACCTGTTCGATGACATATTTGTCGATCACTTTCCCATGCAAATGATGGTTCTACGTTCTGGCCGGGCCGGGGGATTCTGATGCTGAAAGAGCATCAGGGGTGACCTATGATCCATTTCGCGAAAAGGCACAGATAGGCAACATCCCTATGTTTGATTATCTTTGAATATGTTTGATCTTGATTTTCCCAGTGGTCTGCTGGTGACATCTCTCCCCATGGCCTGATAGGGCCTGATGACCTTCTGATGGCGTCTGCATCTATTGTTCTGCTGAAAAATCACCATGGTAACCTCCCCATCTTTTCTGCTTAAATCACCATATTTCATAGGTGTTTGATAGTGTTTGATGATGATTTCACGATTGTTTTACTGCTGCTCATGAAAAATCAATGGTGCTCTCACTCTGAGCTGAACGCTGGAGTCTCAAGGTCAACAGTGACCTTCAAGATCCTCAGGTTGCCGTTGCATCTTGGGAGCCTGAAATGGACGAGTCCACACATGTTGAAATTACATACCGTACTGCAACAAGACACCCAATATCACCCAATATATTTATATTGATCTCCTAATGCTAGTATGTAAATAGGCAAAAACGATGCTTTGAACGATTCTAAAGAATTAGTGCAAAACGGAATCCATATCCCGAAATTGCAGTTTGTGGGATAAAGCATGATGAATATATAATATGATGGTAGACAAGTGGATTTTGGGGGACAAACCCAAACTTCTGCAGCGTTCAAACCACTGGGGTCTTGAGGATGATAGAAGAGGAAAAACCGCCCAGGAATATCTGGGAACCACCTCAAGGCTAGATAGCTCGAGTTTTTGAAGATGACATTTAGCACAACATGCACCTCATTTCGGTGGTGAGTAGCGTCGGCTTTGCTATCTACTTTTCAGATGTGGTGTTATCAAAACAGCAGCTTAAGGGCAGGTCTATCTCTCCATCACCATCGAGCTCCGATCCTATTAATACCCTATCCAGTAAGATCTCCTGGGCGTTGATAGTTTACCTCTTAAGAATCATCCATGCCCGTGTCATTCTCCATTGCCACATATGTCTACTGCCAATGGTTCGGAACATCTTCGTCCCAATTCACAGAGCCATTTTGGGGCACCCATTCTTGGATTAACCATGATTAACCCAAATTTCATATCAAGTTGGTTTATAGATGCAAAATAAATAAATATATATATATATATATATCTATCTATAAAAATATAATATCCCCATAAACTCCCCACATAGTTTGGATGGAATAGCGACTAGAAGGCCATTTCTTCATGACCAAAGCCTTTTTTAAGCTGCGTGAATCATGTCCACAGGTCAGCCACAGGTCAGCCAGGATGCAAGCGGCGCGGCAGGGTGCCACCATCGCCTTGGTCGTAAAGGGATGATGTCCTCCGGAAATGTAGGGATTGGAAGTTGGGGGAGAAAAATCAATGTGTCATGGTGTGGCTGAGCTCCAGACCCATTCCGGCCCGGCGCCAGGGGCTGTTGATTAAAAGCAATTCTTCTTTTTGAGCAATGCAGGCGATAGGTACCCGTCAGCTGCAGAAATTGCACCACAAGACAAGCTTCAAGCGGCACCTACTCAAACCTGAAAACTGCCACGACATACTACAATATATATATATATAACCCTTCCTCTACTATTATTAAACACCCACCAGAAACCATAGTTTAGTAGGGGATTTGCACATATTTTGGACCATTGAGGGGGTGTTTAATACTAGAGGATGGGTGAGTATGATCATTCATCTTGGCTAGATCCCCATTGAACAGTGATGAAATATGCACATTTTTTGCGGGAAAGCCCCTATGGTGACATTCTGAATCATGGGCATCTTTTTCTTCCCACAGCCATCCGAAGCAGCACGAGTCTCGTGGGGCCAAAGCATCTCGAACTCTTTGTGGCTCGACCCTGGCACAAGTCAAAGAAATTCAAAGAAGACGTCTCAAGTAGTACGAGGCTATGCCAAATTGGCATAGATGGCGGTTGGAAATCTCTTCCTTCCCTCTTCCCAGCTTTTCAAACGACTGAAAAAGTAGCTTTTAAAATGTGCTGTGTCATCGAAGGCCGCTCACAACCAACGCTTCAGCAAAAGTCTTCAAACCTCTCAAACCTACCCAACTTTGTCCCTGACTTTGCAAGAATTAAGCGTCCATGCTGAGCCAGTCACCCAGTGATACGCAGGAATCATGACTTGTGTGTCCATTTTTATGCAGGCCCACTGGCCCACCATTCGAAATGCTCTTGCAGCAGTGTTGGCGCCACAGATTGGGTCCCAACCATGGCATGCATCATGGGATTCAACCAGCCTCCAAAGATGACTCCCCAACACTAGATGCAAGCAAGATTCGCCCTTATGAATGCTGATTAATGAGCCCCCAGAAAGTCATGATTTGGGACCTGGAAGGGTGGGCTCAATGCCCATGACACCATGACATCATCCATGCCGGGATAAAGAATCCATGGTACGACCCCTTCGCCGCGGCAGTCCTCGCTGCGAAGGTCTGTGACTTCCGTGTCTCGAAGACGATGTCCTTCAGACGTTTCACGTGGGACTGGAAGCAGAAAATGGAGGAGCCGAAGCAGCTCCAAATGATGGATCAATATGGATAAATGGATGAAAATGGATGGACATTGATGAAAATACATGCTAATGCAACATTATAAAATTAAAAATTGACATGGATTTACAACAATAAACATGGGAGACTACACAATGGAGGTGAACCTACAAGAATATGGAAGACTTACTAAGCATGCTTGGTATTTAAAATGGGTATGGCTCCCCAGTTTGCGGCCACTGGACAGTGGAAAATGGGATTTGAAACCATGGGATCCAATGGGATTCCAAATTAAGACGAAATAAGGCATAATATAATCTAACAACCCACTGTATTATTGATTACCTTGCCAAAAATTGGGAAATGATAACATAATATAACCATCCAACAACTAGAAACGATGCTTTGAGGCCTGAGTTGGACATCTGGCGACGCCCCTCATCCTGATTGAGAAAAAACTTCAGAAACGAATCCTGGCATTCCAAACCGCCCCCCAACCACCAGGTACGCATTGGTTGGTGACGTTGATCACTTTAAAATCAGCTGGTGGGACATGAGGTTCTCAGCTTTGATGGCTTACTTGATGGTTCCTGCTTGGTAAGATTACAGACCCGGTTACACATTTGGCAAGCACTGCAAGTAGCTTTTAGCTGCCGCTTACCAAGCAGGATGAACAGAGATGATTGGCTTGGATCTGGAGATCAGAGATTGCTGAAAAATCCCCGCACCAGCGATGGAGGTTTCAGTGGAAAAATATGGAAAAATCATCTACAAATGGTTGATGAAATCCGGCTATCCACGAGCAGAGGGAAACTGGAACAGCCCTGGTTCTGGTTTTCCAAGAAGAAGATTGTAACCACACCAGACCGCATCCAACGGCTACACAGCACACGTCATCCATTTTCCATTGAAAGCGTGATTCATCCCAGAGACTAGCGCAACAGACATTGCCTACCATTGCACCCCAAAGAACGTGTCTACAAAAAGGCACGTTCAACGTGCAATCGGCCGCCGCTTCTGCACTTCCCCAATTCCGGGATAACATGGGACCTGCCCGAGATTGCGCACCTAGCGCGCGCTGAATCTGCTGAATCTCAGCGATCTCAGGAAGCCCGGTGGGATCTCAGGCACCCAAGATGGCTCTCTTGGCCGGGTGCAGGCGTCCACGATTCTCCTCCAAGGCCTTCAACAAATCGCCTTGGCTCTTCCCAGTGGCAATCACTTCAGGACGAGCCGCCAACTTTACCAAGGAGTCCTGGAAATTTCCACAAGGCAGGTAAGTAAGATAGATCTCTTAGAGAGATTTAGTAATTTAGTATTGACTAACTCTCTCTCTCTCTATATATATATACCTGCATACATACATGCATAGACAGAGAGAGAGAGAGAGGGAGAGAGAGAGAGATATATATATATATATATGTATATATATATATACATATGCAATATCTATCTATCTATCTATCTATCTATCTATATATATACACGTAGATATCACCTTTTTTGTGGAAGTGCACTGTCCTTGTAGCCCAACTTCTCGGCCTTGGCCTTGATGGCAGCCTCCAACTTCACATTCTCCGGGTTGCCCTTGGGACTGGCCTTCGGCGTGGCCTCGGCCTTGCCGGCCTTCTTCGCCTCCGCCTGACATGAATTAACGCTTGAGAAACACCGGCAGATGGACATGGTAAATCCCGATGAATCAATCAATGCGTTGTATGTAATCAAATGTTTTGAACAAATATGAAACTATATATATATATGTTATATATATATTGTGATAATTTATTGTATATATGTACCTGGATGACCATTCGCACTACAAAAAAGTAATCTCCCCCGTTTTCGTACTAGACTTCTTGAAAACGACTCAAAAATAGCAAATGGTACAGGTTTTTGGGCAATCGTATCTGCTTTTGAAATTCGTACTGCTTTTGCAGTTGCCAAAAAGAAGCTAACGCAACGGGCAATTCGTGCGCAACTGGAGCGCAATTTCTATCAAGCAGTACAATCAAATACAGGCCCGCAAATCAAAACATCATTTTTTCTTGATGGTTCGGCTACTTTTCGGCAAAGGTAATGGAATGTCCTCAACCGCCTCAACCACACACTTTTCAAACCACATAATTTTTTCTAGTACATTTCGATGTCTAGAACTGATTATAATATGCGGGATTTTATGGATTAATATGTCATACATATATATATAATTGTATATATATATGTGTGTGTATACAAATAATTATGTATATATATATACATATATACACAGCATATGGACACTCCATGTACAAATATTACAGATGTATGGAGCCCTCTGGCCTTGGCCTCTGCCTCCGCCGCCTTAGCTGCCTCCTTCTGCTCCTTGACCTTGCGTCGCTTGGTCGCGGGTTCCTCTGCGTCATCGCGGACCGGCGGCACATAGGACTTCTTGGCCTACCGGCGGAGAGTTTGGGTCGAAGCTGGGGAGTTCATGGGAATGATGATGCAAGATATAGTTATAGTTTGATATCGTGATGAAAATCATGCTTTTAAATGGGATACAACACCACTTGGAGTATGCTAATATGAACCCCAGATCAAGATCTATCGTGGTTGATGAAAAATAGGTGGTTCCGCCCTGGTAGTGATGTCATCTACTAAATTCACACACACCCGCAGTTCAGACCAGGGGCTGATTCCAGGGTTTTCACCAGCACTGGGATGATGTTTTTTGCGAGCGAACCAGGATCCAATGGGATCCCCGGTAGAAGGGGGTTTGCAATGAACCATGAATCTGGCGATATGTATATATATATAATATGCATATGTTTATTTGTATTTATTTAGGATTATAGCTATAGATCAGATAACCCATGAATATCATTAATCTAAATATATCTAACATTATCTAACTGGTTTGCCAGATGATCATTCACCGTTTCACCAACGACCTGTGAGGAACCAACAAGAATTATCGCTGAAGATATCAAGATAAAATAAACCAGTCGGGAAAACGTGGATGCCAAAAAAATGTCGCCCAGTCATCTGTGCGATGTCTTCGGTATTTTGCCTCTTGGTATTCTTCCAGCTTCTTCTTGTACTCATCTTCATAGACTGCCTTCCTTGGATTTGCTCCAATAGAATCAAACATATTCCCACTAATTCCTTACATTAATGGTGGGTTGACAGTTGGAAAATACGCTGCCTCTTGGTGTGTCTGAAGAGAATGTACCTGAAATTCCGGATCATCAGTCCAAGAAAATTGGCTGCTTGTGGTATATCCCATGTCTGGCTTACCAGAAATAATCAGAGCCAGTGGCGAACTATATCCCCAGAAAGTATCCTTACAAATATCCTCATAAGTATATACCCTCTGGTAAACTAACATAACTATGGAAAATCACCATTTTGTAGCTGGGGAAATCCACTATAAATGGCTATTTTCAATAGCTATGTTAAATTACCGGAGGGTAACTTATACATATAATATCCATCTTCAATAGCCGCGGGTTGGTTTAACCATGGGGAAATAATCCCGTGGCTTCAGGTGGCCGATTCAGGGTGTCTCCATTGTCATCCATGCCATGAATCATGGGAATCCAAACATGAGTCCGTGCATTCAGAAATGCCTATTTTATCTATTTTCAAATGGATTTTTCTGATCCACCCAGCTCACCCGGATCAATTCCAATCATTCTAATCCAACTATATAATCAAATCCAACTAACCCAACTAATCCAACGCCAACTAACCCAACTAATCCAACGAATTCCAAAGACCATCCCCCTGTGAATCGCATGTTTATCCAGTGCGAGTCCAGTTAAACCCGCATGGAGGCGGCCCGACTTAACATTAGACCAAGTCTCTCTTTCTCACCTTGGATTTGCCAACAGTTGGGGCCCCAAAAAAGTTAAACATCTCCCCTATAGATTCCCCAAATGGATCCAAATGGTGGATGTTCCATTCAACAAAAATTTAAAAAAATAAAAATCACCTTGAACAAAGCTAGATTTCCAGGTCACTCAATTCCTTCCACTTGGCGCTGCCCAGCTTGGAAACTGCCGTCGCTGGCTGACCCTTGCACTGCTCTTGGAAGCTTGGGCGATTCCTTGCGAGGTGCCATCAAAATTGGGACTTATATCACGTAGGAAAAACATGTATTGATATCATAGGAAATTTTGGGATAAAATAAGATATATCATATATATATATATCTCTCTCTCTCACGGGATATACAATCAACCATATGAATTGCTCATTTGTGATATGCATCCATATAACTTAGGAAAATGGATATGTCATGAGGATGTTCCATGGGATATATAATCAACCATGAGAAAGGGAAAACATGTATTTCTGAAAAATATAAATTGGAAAAAATAAATGCCAACCTGGTTCGGCACAATATGGAAAAAGAAAAGTCAGCTCCGAACTCAATTCCAGGACACTTGGCCATGAAACAGCCATAAGCACCTCCGGCTGGCTTCTTGGGAGCGTCGGGATCCTTCTTCTTCTTGACGGCCTGGAGGCGAGGGTGGAGAGCAATTCTGATGACAATCTGAGGTAACAATAAGAAATCAGTCGGGCTAATAGTGGCGGGTTAAACCTGATATCTTAAGCCAATAAACTAACCTTGGTTTAGAATAGGGGCTCACAGTTCATGGCTAATCGTGGATACCTTGCCGAAGTAGCTGGATACTATATACAGTAGATCCCAAAATAATCCATCCAAATCCCATCCATGGCAAACAAATGACACCCCTGAAAAACTATCATGGAACAAAACAACTGCAATTTCCACCAGGAAACTCATGTTCCACAATTCCACAATTCAAAAAAATTATAAACTAACATTAAACCCCGTTCACATCCCATTCAACCACAAAAGGATGGATAAAGTGCCCAGATTTTCCAGACTTTGGCCCAGATCCGCCTCCTTACGCCTCTTCCTGGCTTTCTTCTCACCGCCGTTCGCAAGGAAGGCCTCCATCTTTTCGTCGTATTTGGCCTTGGCCGCCTCGAACTTCTCCTGGAGAAGTTTGGAGAATTTGAGGCACTTTTCAGCCACAGAAGCCCGCATGTTGCCAGGGCTCATCCCAAACTTCCATGTTCGCGTCGTTTTCGGCACTTGACACGGAAAATCTGGAAACTCAGATTTTAACGGATTTGAAGATCCTAGTTTTTTGTTTACAACTTCCAAAGGTAAATGTGACATTTGGACGTTTTTGGGTTCACTCTGGCCTTTCGATGCCTTTCGGCCCTTACACCATGGAGATTCAGCTGTTCAAAATGCAGTCTGGGTTCAAGCAGGGTGCCATGTTTGCCAATTAAGATTTCACATGACCACGATATACTTATATACGTATGCTCCTCCGGGTTGTTCCTATTGTGCTACCCTGATTCATACCCAAAATGCATGAAAAAGAACCATTAAATTAAACATGGAAACATTGAAGCCAACATGGAACCCAGCACGGAACCCAACATGGTCACCCTCCGGTTTTAGTGCCTGGTGTAGTTCCCGTTGAACCCAACACGAGAACCAACATGGAAACCAACACGGCCTTTTTCTTGTTCGGGCCTGACCCACAAACATCCAAGAGACGCAGAAACCTTTCAAAAAAGGAGCTGGGTCCTGTCTGGTGATTTTTGGGGGAATGATTTGTGTAGGTTCAGTGTGGGGTAGGCCCAACTTCCGTCATAAGATATTCATTTCAGCAGTTTAAGCATTTCACTGAGAAACCGTTTTTTGATGATACAAAAGTCATGGAATAAAGCAAGAAACAACATGCGAATCCATAAATAAATGCATGAATAACACACACAAAAAAAAAATAGAGACTGTTCCAAACCATTTTGTCAACGCATCGCCAGTTTTTGACATTTCTTCGCCTTGTTGCTTCCTCATCCCGCATTGCGTGCTCCCCACCGCGTTGGAATCAATTTCATCGGTGCTGGCCGTGGGGCCTGCACCGTAAGCCTGCCAGTGAATTATTGAAACAAATTCGTCCAGATTGGTTTTGAAAGTATTGTTGGGGTCTGTTGCATGTAATTATTTGCTATAAGAAATATTTTTTGGTTTCCTTTTTTATTTTTTTTGTGTTTTGGCATGGGTCATGAATATATTATTGTTTTTGGTATGTTTTTGTTTTTCTTTTTGACTAAAAATGTGATTTGCAGCATTTGTGTTCCCGTTGTGTTATTAAGCCAAAGACAAAACACGCAAAACGCAAAGAATCACAAAGGACGTAACTCAATAGAAAAAAACGCATCCCGCAGATTCCAAAGGTGCGCACATGGTCGAAGAGCCGCAAGCACACGCTGATCACCTACAGCTAAAGGTATGCGCAAAGAACAAACATCACAAAAACGAATCCCACCGGGCTTGGCTTGCGCAACAGCAAACCAAAAAGCCACAGCGGTGCTGCTTGACCACGACAACCAGGGCGAATCCTTGGCACGAACCCAAACCAAAATAAAAACACGACGTGAAAGAAACGCGCAATCTAATGGACGCACGCACGGGTTGTGGGCGATATGTTCCCACACATAGGTAGCTCGCGTGCCTTTTGGCTTCAGGCAGAAGTCAAGGCACGCGGCAGCGCGAAAAACCGGAGGTTGAGGTGATTTCTTACGTCTTACTAGGCTTGACCCCCCTACCAACACAAAAATGCAGCCTTCTTCCAAAGTACCAACCCTGGAGCATCATGTCCAATCGTGCCACCGTGGTACCACCCCTTGTGCCCTTGTGGCTCCCGACAAACCCAACGCGGAAACCAACATGGAACTTGGCATGGCCCCCCCAGTTCTAGTAAGTTCATGTATGTTCTAGTACCCGAAGGTGAGCCCAACACGGCAACCAACATGGAACCCAACCAGCTTTGGGACACCAGCTCCAGCAAGTTCACTATAAATTGTTACTTGATGTTACTTGCGTCTTTGCTACTCTCGTCTTTTCTTGGTTTGCTGATTGTTTATTGCCGATTACTGTTTCTCGCTTCGCTGTCACGCTTTCTGCCCGTATGCGACGAAAATATGGAACCCAACACGTATCGAAAGAAGTGCCAACACAACCTTTTTTTGGAGGTGTTGCAGATATAAGAAATAACACCGCCGGTCCTGGTAGACGGCTTTCTCCTCTTCACTGAGAGCCTTGAATCTCTCAGAAGCCAACCTCACTGATGCGCAAAAGCAAAGCGCAAAATCGGAATCGTATCCTTCCAAAGGTCACCCCACCCCACCCCACACTCTAAGGCCTTTTAACACCCCCATTTTTTGGTGTCCCCAATATGATTGTTTTATCCCCTGCTAGACCATGGTTTATGGGGCGTGTTTAATATCAGCGGGAAGGGATTCAGGGGCGTTTAACCACCATCGACTAACCCTTCTTAGGAGCTTGTTCAACCGGGGATTCAACATAAGACCCGTTAAACCCGCCACCAGATAAATACCCATAGTCTATAGCATATCCACATGAAACTGGTGCTTTCATCCACATGTTGTGCTGGGGGCAAACCTTCTACTTCCTCTGCTCATCTGGCTTCCCAAATTTGTTTCTTGTCAAATTTCTCCATGTTGGGGATGGGTCAAAATATGTCAATATTATCAACCCAACAAAAAAGTCCAGTGGGACACCAACTTTGACCCAACCCCATTTCTGGATATTTCTCAATATTTCTGGATCCATCTTCACCCCGAAAAATTGGGATTGAGAGATGTTTATATAGTTTCTATTCATTTTAGGAACTGGATGTGCCAATTTAGTGGATAATAACCATATCCAGTTGTATAGCGCATACCCCACTCATATCTCTGTCCTACAAGTTACCCAATTAGTATATGGAATGCAGCCACAAGTCCCCAACATCCAGATTTCTTTCTGGTTTTCATCCCAGCTACTTGGTGATGGCTGTGATGGGCTGACCCTTGCACTCGGCCTGTAGCTCCGGGCGCTTCTCAGCTAAGAACTGACCGTAAGCGCCACCTGCCACCTTCTTGGGCTGCTCCATGGCCATTTCACGAGGAAAATGCTCGAAAAGTGAGTGAGATCGCTGAAGGCTCGTACTTGGAGGCGTTTTTTTCGGGCTTGAGCAAAAGCAGGACAGAGAAAAAAAAAACATGCGGGATTTGTTGCTTTTGGCATCCCAACAGTTGCAAGAAATGAATGGAAGACAGGTTGAATTAAAACCCGTATTGGTGGTTGAATCCATAAGTTGCTGTGCAAACTTCTCTGCCTTGAAAAAGGCCCAAAAATCTTAGAGGGTCGAAATCACTCGAATCTACCAAACGAGCATCCAGCATCATATCATATGCAAATTACTGGCTGCAGAAATCTAAAGCAGGATGAGCCTCGCAGGGGGCGGCTGCAATTTCAGTCATCGGCATCGGCATCGGCATCAGCTAGCTGTTACGTATTTCCTCTCCCCAATATTCCTCAATATTGTTTCAACAAAATGTGACCGTGAGGTAACTTCACTGTTCTGGGATTGGAAATCGAATATGTACACCTTGCAGACCTCATTTCCTTGTCGCTGATTTCATCTGCATCGTTCCAAACCATGAAAATCATAAGCGGCTCTTGCTCTGAACAATGTACAAGATGTGCCATCGAATATCTAGTCAACCCCCGGATACCCCTGGTGATAGCGGATCAGCTTCACGGCATAACTTTCATGTGTTTTCCATGCTTGCTGTGGTTGGAATAGCGGAAGAAGTGAAACCCGAACACTTTGGATAATGTCAACAGGATTTCTCAGCAATATCAGCAATGATTGGGAATGCAAAAAAACACACGAAGACTGCATGAGATTACTATATATACTATGTTTTGTTTGTTGAAACTTTTGAAACACGCTCTTGGGCTTCATTCTGCAGTGCAAAACCATGGATCCGACCTCCGACATATCATGGGCGCCGAGGTTCAAGCGGCACCTGAAACCTGAAAACCATCACGACCTGCTATTCCCTTGCCCCTAGTTTCGTAGGGGATTTGCACATATTTGGTAATCATTGAGATCATCATTCTTGGGGGATTGGATTGTTATCACTCATCTTGGCTAGATCCCCCTTGGACAGTGGTGAAATATGCCCGATGTTTGCAGGAAAGCCCCATGGTGGCATTCTTCATGATGGGCATCTTTTTCTTCCCACAGCCATCCGAAGCAGCACGAGTCTCGTGGGGCCAAAGCATCTCGAACTCTTTGTGGCTCGACCCTGGCACAAGTCAAAAAAATTCAAAGAAGACGTCTCAAGTAGTAAGAGGCTATGCCAAATTGGCGTAGATGGCGGTTGGAAATCTCTTCAAATGACTGAAAAAGTAGTTTTGAAAATGTGCTGTGCCATCGAAGGCCGCTCACAACCAACGCTTCAGCAAAAGTCCTCAAACCTCTCAAACCTACCCAACTTTGTCCCTGAATTTGCAAGAATTAAGCGTCCATGCTGAGCCAGTCATCCAGTGATACGCAGGAATCATGAATTCTGTGCCCATTTTTATGCAGGCCCACTGGCCCACCATTCGAAATGCTCTTGCAGTGGCGCCACAGATTGGGTCCCAACCATGGCATTCGTGGGAGATCTCCTGGCCGGGTGAATCCCCAGAACCCCGCCGGGCAGACAACCAGCTGCTCCGCCATAGAGGCCACACCACGGCCACAGCCACGGCCTGAACATCGAAACCGGAAAACCTTGGTTTTTACCATTGTTTTTACCATGAAAATCCATGAAATATAGGGTGTTCCTGTAAATGGTCCCTTCGAAAAATTCAATGACTCCTTGTGGCCCTGGGTCGCTTAAGGGGCCTGGAGTGACCAAGATTTCGCAGGACCTTTTTGGCCTTTTTGCCTGTCGACTCCCTCGTAATAATTCGATTATGATTGTGAGTTATAGTAATGAATAATCGATGTTCTGGTCTATGAATCATCATCATCATCATCATTATTACTCAATCACAATCTATTATGATGGTTTATCATAATCAATCATATTCATAATTTTCATTCTGAAGGGTGCGAGACAAACATAAGCATTGTTGTAAGCAGGATCATAGGAATACGAATAAGAATCATAGCAATAATCAGAACAATGGTCAGGGGTTGCCCTCCAGTAAACTAACATACCGTAGCTATAGAAGCTTACTATTTTAATAGGTAAATCCACTATATATATATAAATGGGCAATTTTCAATAGCAAACTATAAAATTACCGGAGGGTACGGGTACTTCAATTCTTTGATTCGCAGATCCAGGCCTCTAGTCTGTGAGAGGGCAACCATCCAAACATCCGTGAGTCCTGCTGAGCGCGGCCGGCAACAGGACGAGTCTAAACAAAAACTTTCGAGAATGCCGGGATGCGAAAAAAAAATACTGTAGATCTCCAAAAAATGTGGTTGAAACAGTTACAACCGTTGCAACCTGTTAGTATATATTAGTAACTAGTATCAATCAGCATCAACATTGACGGCTGAACGGTTCTATCATCGGGGTGTCCTCAGAGAGCAAGGCGTTGTCTCCTTCCACCCAGCACCTTGGCGGTTTTGCACGAGGTCCCAAGTACCCTCCGATGTCATCAAACATGGCCATGGAAAATCGACCATTTATAGATGATTATTCCATTAAAGCATATTAAAACCTCCATTTAGGTGGCTGTTCAGTTGCCATGCTTGATCGGAGGATAAATCCCCTACCGAAGCTAGTGAATCCATCTGATTCGGCATCAGTGGCATCAATGGTTCCAACCCATCCTGTAACAGTTGGAATTCGGAATCATCATCCCAGGCAATTATGAGAAATATTTGAAACTACCAGTCGGCCTGCTGTCCTACTTAACCCCCCCATCACCCTGGTTTTCACACCAAATTGGCTCATGTTTATGCCTATGGTAAGTGATCCCCCGCAAGAGAAAAGAAACAATAAAACATAAATATGCATATTATATATATACATATATATATATAGTGATCGGAGATCAACATACCAAATAAATCCAAATAAGATGAAACATGAAAAATATCCACTATCATATTCCCATTGTATCCCATTATATCCCCGTGACACCACCATGTTTGATGCTGCTTGATGTTTCATGGTCATTCACCAGTCACTACGTTTAGTCGATTCGGGCGCTGCAAGCCGCGGTGAAGCTCACTACGTTTAATCTATAGACAGTACCCTCTGGTTATTTATATAACATAGCCATGGTATAGATGGCCCATAGAAATAGATGGTTTACCTAGCTATAAAATGCTGATTTTCCATGGCTATGTTAAATAACCAGATGGTAATCCCCATTCTATGGTCCCAAATGCACAAGTACACGTCGTGATCCCTACTAAACCATGCGGTCTAGCATGTTTAAGGGCTGAATGGTTCATCAAAAATTCCCAGTAGACCCTACATCCCATGAAATGCCACTGTTTGTTGATGATGAAATCAAAATTGCTGATGGTTTATCCACCAGCATCAGCCCTTCTGAAAGGAGCTTATTCACCCCTTCTTGGGGCTATGGGCTATGGGGAAGTAACCCATGGTACAGCAACCCCAGGGCACCATCGCCACGGCGCCATCCACGAAGATGTGACCTGCTGCTCCGATGCCAAGTTCCATCCTCGCTGCGCAGGTCCGTGAGTTCCGTGGTCTCGAAGACGATGTCCTTCAAGCGCTTCACCTCGGACGAAGAAAATGGAGGAGCTTAAGCAGCAAAAATTGGGTGAGTTGCTATGATTAATGGATGAAAATGGTGAGAATGGATGACAGTGGATGAAAATTGATGAACACACACACAAAACTAATATGGATTATATAACATGGATTAACATGGGAGATGAATGGAGATTTTTTGCTGCAGAAATGTGGAGTCAATAAAAACCAAGCACGCTTGGAATTTGGGTTTGTCTCAGAATGGGGATGCCTCCCTGCAAGTTGATGGCCATTTCAAAACTTGGAAAATTACCCTCTGGTAATTTAACATAGCTATTGAAAATGGCCATTTATAGTGGATTTTCCTATTAAAAATGGTGATTTTCCATAGTTATGTTAGTTTACCAGAGGGTAAGGTTGAAACCATGAGATGGAATGGGATAACCAATCAATAGTTTCGTTTTGATGATTACCTGACCCAAAAAGAGGGGAGATCATATAACATGATATCACCACCCATGATGCTTTGAGCCCCAAGTCTAGTTGAACATCTGGCGTCGCCCCTTATCCTGATTGAGACAAAACTTCAGAAACGAATCCTGCCCCCCCCCCAACCACCAGGTACAACCCCCTGAAAAATCCCTTCACTAAATGGAGGCGTTAAATAGGAAAATCATCTGCAAATGGGGAATTCTCCAGCTAGCCATAATTTCCAAAGGGCAACTGGAACAACCCGCGCTTGGGGAGCTTGCCAAGAAGAAGATTGTAACCACACCAGGCACCATCCAACGGCTACACAGCACACGTCATCCATTTTCCATTGAAAGCGTGATTGATCCCAGAGACTTCTAGCGCAACAGACATTGCCTACCATTGCACCCCAAAGAACGTGTCTACATGTGTCTACAAAAAGGCGCGTTCAACGTGCAATCGGCCGCTGCACTTCCCCAATTCCGGGATAACATGGGAACTGTCCGAGAACGCGCACGCTGAATCTGCAGCTCAGCGAGGAATAGGATCTCAGGCACCCGAGATGGCTCTCTTGGCCTTCGCCTTCTCCTTGCCCTTGGGACTGGCTGCCTTCGGCGCAGCCTTCGGCGTGGGGCGTATACATATGCGTGCGTGAGCTTATCCAAATATATATATATATGCAATATACATATATACACACGCACATACATATATATATATATACATATTTATAATTATATATATATGCATATAATATATATATATATGTATGTATATATATATATGTATGTATGTATATATATATGGACACGATATGTACAATGTATTAAGCCCCCTGGCCTTGGCCTTGGCCTTGGCCTTGGGCTCTGCCTTCGCCTCATCCTCCTTAGCCGCCTTACGTCGCTTGGGCGAGGGTTCCTCCGCGTCGTCATCGGCGGCCGGCGGCACATAGGACTTCTTTGCCTACTGGCGGCACGGGTCCCTGAATCTGGATCTACTACTGAAATCACACACACACACACACACCCGACCTCAAACAGCCCTGGCATTAATCTCAGGTTGGCATTCACCAGCAATATAGGGATGAATAGTGTCTTTCAATGGAAGATAACGGGGATTTACAGCAACGGGATCCGAACTTATGGAGGTTGCATTGAGCCATCAATCTGGGGCTATATTATATATGTATGCGCAATCAAATGTATAATTAAATATTCTATATATATATATAAAAACAAAAATATATTAATATATTTTGTAATATGTATATATATGTGTGTGTGTTATATAATATGTATGTATATATAATGTAATATGCATATATATATATTATGTAATATGTATATATATAACGTAATCTGTGCATATATAATGTAACATACATACATATATATATATATATATATTATGTAATATGTGTATATATATATATTATATATTATATACATACATTTAACAATATAGAACGAACTATGTAATATAACCCATCAACCTAATGGGCTTGCAACATTATTATTACCCACAGGCCAAGTTGGATGCATCTCCCCGGCAAGGGGGCCTGTTTTGGGGAGGAAAAGAAACGAGTGTCATAATGAATTGGAAAAAAAACATGGTGGGTTTAAGTTTGAACCAATTAAAAGATCTCCTGTTTCACTGTTTCACAAACAACCCACGCGGTCGTAACCAGTTGAATTCAGGAAAACGTGCATGCAAAAATAATCGCCAGTCTGTGGGACGCTTTCGGTATTTTGCCTCCTGGTATTCTTCCAACTTCTTCTTGTACTCATCTTCAAAGACTGCCTTCCTTGGATTTGCTCCAATAGAATCAAAAATATGTCCACTACCCTCTCTTCACCATTTCTAAATGTCCCTATTAAAATGCCTCTGGTAAACTAACATAGCTGTTGAAAATCACCATTTTTAATAGGTAAATCAACTATAAGTGGGCCATTTTCGATGGCTATTTTAGTTTACCAGAGGGTATGCCCCATGTCTGGTCAAACTAAAAAAAAAACTGATGCTTGGTTCTACACATGTATCTCCATAAAATATCCCCATGATTATCCATCTTCAATAGCCTCTTAGTTTGGTCTGCCCATGTGGCAGATCCCATGGCTTCAGCAGCCAGACAGGGTCAAGACATGGTATTGGATTGATGACCATCAGGAGCTGGCTTAATCTAAGCCGACTGACTTCACCATGTCACATCTTACCCTCGGGTAATTTAACATAGCTATTGAAAATGGCCATTTATAGTGGATTTTCCCATTCAAAATGGTGGATCTTTCCATAGTTATGGAAACGTTTACCAGAGGGTAATATCTTTTCGCGAGTCAATTCCCGGAGGCGGTCGCCAAGTCTCTCTTTCGCACTCAATTCCTTCCATTTGGCCGAGGCCAGCTTCGTAATCGCCGTCACCGGCTGACCCTTGCACTGCGCTTGGAAGCTTGGGCGATTCCTGGGGTCGATGCCCTGTGCACCAATGCTGACCATCAAACTTGGGACTTATATATCTTATATCACTTAGGAAAATGGAGATAGTTCATATATTTCATGGGATCTACAATCAACATCAATCAAACATATGAATTCAGAATGGGGAAAAACGGAAAACAGTTCTTCTAGGATTAGGCAATAACAAATCATTCTATGGGGATATAAGCTGAGATATTTCATGTGATATATTTCACCAACTTGATATGATACGTTACATGGTATCTCCGAGAGTTGGTGTGCCGTACTTTTAGACACCCCGCACCCGTCCCCCCGCAAAACAAAAAAAAAACACCTGTAGATTCCCTTCCAGCTGGTGGAATCATGTTTTACTGCCTCCTTGGCAGTATACTCGTCCTGGAAACCTCCAGGTGTTTCTCCGGTGAAAATTAGGACCTCCCAGCCATGTTTGCCCAAGACTGGGCTACCCCAAAAAAACAATGTTTTAGAGGATCATTTTCCCATCACCATTGCCATGTTGGGGTATACCCGATTATTTGGACAAACCCATATGAAAACAGAAAAAAAAAGAGAGAAACACATTCTGAAAAAAATAAATAAATATTGGTTAAATAACCCAATATTTTATAAATAAATAACCCAATGTTTGGGAAAAATATTGGGGGGAAAAAAGTCAGCTCCGAACTTGGCCTTCCAGGACACTTGGCCAACCAACAGCCATAAGCGCCTCCGGCTGGCTTCTTGGGAGCGTCGGGATCCTTCTTCTTCTTCTTGTCTGCCTGAAGGCGGGGGTCGAATTTTTTGATAATTTCGAGGGGTCTTTACTTGCTGGAGAGCAACAATCTGTTGTTAAGAATTTGAAATGGGTCTGGAATTGTGTTGGTTTGTTTTGTTCCGTTTTTTTGGGGGGGGATTTCCTGTTCTGTCCATTTTCCTTACACTTGCAGCATTTTGAACCTGGAAGCTGCTATTTCCCCGGTATTTGCAGCATTTTTGACTTCGAGCCTTTTTTTATTCATAGTTTTTGCATCATTTTCATGGAATCTGCACATTTTTGGCGCTGGAAGCTGTCATTTCAACGGTTTTGTGGCACTGTTCCATCGAATTTGCAGCATTTTGCAGTGTGATGTTTTCCATACATACTGTTGTTGTTTCCCTTGCTGGTCGTGTTGGTCTTGGTGTTGATTTTTACCTGTCATTGTCATTGTCATTGTTGTTTTGTTGTTGTCATTGTCATTGTCCTTGTCGTTGTTTGTTGTTTGTTTTGTTGTGTTTGTTGTTGTTCTTGTTCTTGGTTTTGTTCTTTTTACTGTTATTGTTAGTGTTATTGTCCTTGTTCATGTTGTTCTTGTTCTTGTTCTTGCTCTTGTTGTTATTGTTATTGGTGTTCTTGTTGTTCTTGCTGTTCTTCTTGTTCTTGTTGTTCTTCTTGTTCTTCTTGTTCTTCTTGTTGTTCTTGTTGTTCTTCTTGTTGTTCTTGTTGTTCTTCTTCTTGTTGGTGGTGGTGGTGTTGGTGTTGGTGTGGGTGTTGGTGTTGGTGTTGGTGTTGGTGTTGGTGTGGGTGTTGGTGTTGGTGTTGGTGTTGGTGTTGGTGTTGGTGTGCTGCTGGTGGTGGTGCTGCTGGTGGTGGTGGTGGTGGCGGCGGCGGTGGTGTCGGTGTCGGTGTCAGTGTCAGTGTCGGTGTCAGTGTCGGTGTCAGTGTC